>Ga0315911_1000013_pt1 | contig 239334 bp, 221 predicted proteins | sample Edanod1MG_FD_207737 | JGI IMG/M metagenome (GOLD analysis project Ga0315911, IMG submission 207737) | Root nodule microbial communities collected in Santa Monica, California, United States - Edamame nodules 1 | ecosystem: Host-associated > Plants > Roots > Nodule | place: USA: California... | reverse complement strand
CATCTGCGAAGCTCGCTTGACCAACCTGCCGATACGCCATCCCCGCCTCCCCCTTCAGATCGGTCTTAGAGAATCGCAGATTCGCCTTTGCGCAAAGCCCTCGCTTGCGGGGGAGGTCGCATCGCATTGAAAATGCGATGCGGGTGGGGCTCTTTCCACAATGTGACTCGTGGAGAGAACCCCCACCTCGGCCCTCCCCCGCAAGCGGGATAGGGAGCAGGCCGCCTTTGCGGCCGCAATCCAATCTCATTACGCGCTAGGCGATCGCGACGATCTCCAACTCCTGATCGCCGGCGCCTGCGACGTCGCCCACGGCCTTGCCCATCAGCGACCTCGCCACCGGCGAGACAAAGGAAATCGAGCCTGCCTTGGGATCGGCTTCGTCCTCGCCGACAATGCGATAGGTCTGCACCCGCCCATCGGCGCGGCTGAACGTCACCGTGCTGCCGAAGGCGACGATTTCGGTGGAAGCAGGATCAGGCACGACCTGCGCGGTGCGGAGCCGCTCCGTGAGATAGCGCACGTCGCGTAGCGGAACCGCCGACTGCCGCCGCCGTTCGTTGACGTCGTCCAGCTGTTGCGCGGCCTCAAAGGCCTCGCGCGCCGCCTGGAGCTCACGCTCCAGCGCCTTGCGTCCGGCTTCGGTCACCAGGTTGGGATGCGGCGAAATGGGACGGTCCGGCAACAGCGTTTCGGCCGCCGTCTCGGCACTTTCTTCTTTGGTGAAGGCAACGCTCAATCCGGAACTCCATCGATGAGGCCAGCAGCATAGCCCCGCCCCACGCGCCCCGCTAATGCGCGAAGGGATTAGGCGGAATCTAATGCGAGGCAGGCTGCTCGGCTTTGCTCCGTCTGCCAAAGCGGTTCTTTACACCCTCGCGCCAGCCCTGGAAGGTGACAAAGAGCATCGGCACCAGGAAGATGCCGACCGAGCTTGCGGCGAGCATGCCACCGAACACCGCGGTGCCGACCGCACGGCGGCTGATTTCCGCAGCGCCGGTCGCGACCACCAGCGGCACCAGGCCGAGGATGAAGGCGATCGAGGTCATCATGACCGCGCGGAAGCGCATTTGCGCGCCCATCGTCGCGGCTTCCGCGATCGGCCTGCCGGCCTCGCGCTGCTCCTTGGCGAACTCGACGATCAGGATGCCGTTCTTGGCGGCGAGCGCGATCAGCACCACGAGGCCGATCTGGCCGTAGAGATCGAGATTCAGACCCGCAAGCTTGATCGCAAGATAGGAACCGAACACGCCGACCGTGACCGACAGCAGCACGGGAATCGGGATCGTCCAGCTCTCATACAGCGCCACCAGGAACAGATAGGCGAACAGCACCGCGAGCCCGAGGATGATGCCGGTCTGGCCGGAGGCGGCCTGCTCCTGATAGGCGGTGCCGGTCCATTCATAGGAATAGCCGGAAGGCAGCGTCGATTTGGAGAGGTCGGCCATCGTCGCGATCGCGGTGCCCGAGGACACGCCTGGCGCCGGGCTGCCGTTCACGGTGACCGAACGATAATTGTTGTAGCGGGTGATCACCTGCGGGCCGGTCACGATCCGCAAGGACGCGATCGAGCGGATCGGCACCATCTCGCCGCCGCTGTTGCGCACATAGATCTGCCATATATCGGGGATGTCGCGGCGGTTGGCCGCGTCGCCCTGCACATTGACCTGCCAGGTGCGGCCAAACAGGTTGAAATTGTTGACGTAGATGCCGCCGAGCGTGGCCTGCAGCGCGGTGAAAACGTCGGCCATGTTGAGGCCGAGCGCCTGCGCCTTGGCGCGATCGATATCGAGAAAAACCGATGGATTGGTCGCGGTGAAGGTCGAGAACACGCGGGCCAGATTTGGATTTCGGTTCGCTGCGCCGATCAGCCCGCCCATCACGCTGCTGAGCGAAGCCGGATCCTGCCCTTCCAGCGCTTCCAGCTGATATTCGAAGCCGCCGGAGGTCGAAAGCCCGATGATCGGCGGCAGGTTGAATGGCAGCACCGAGGCCTGACGGATCTGAGATCCCCCGACGAAGGTCTGCCCGATCGCCGCCTGCACCGAGTCGGTGACGGCCTTGCGATCGGCGAACGCCTTCATGCGCGCCACCATGAAGGCCGAATTCGGCTCGCTGGCACCGTCGAGCAGCGAGAAACCGATGATCGACAGCACATGGTCGATCGCCGGATTCTTCTTCAACAGCGCCTCGACCTGCTTGGTGACCTCGCTGGTGCGCGCCACCGATGCGCCGTCGGGCAATTGCACCGCGATGAAGAAGGCGCCCTGGTCCTCCTCGGGCAGGAAGCCGGTCGGCGTGATCTTCGACACGCCGAACACCGCGCCGGCAAACACCAGCACCGCGACCAGCGAGAGCACAGCCACACGAACCAGCCGTTGCACCACGCCGGCGTAGCGATCGCGCACCCAGTCGATGCTGCCGAGCACCCGCCCCATGATGCCGCGGCGCGGTCCGCCGTGGCGCAGGAACACGGCGCACAGCGCCGGCGACAACGTCAGCGCATTCAGCGCCGAGATCACCATCGCGGCGCTGATCGTCACCGCGAACTGGCGGAACAGCGTGCCGGAAATGCCCGGGATGAACGCGATCGGCACGAACACCGAGAGCAGCACCAGCGAGATCGCGATGATCGGCGCGGTGATCTGCGCCATCGCCTTCTTGGTGGCGTCGGTCGGCGACAGCTCCGGCTCCTCCTCCATGACGCGCTCGACGTTCTCGACCACGACGATGGCGTCGTCGACCACGATGCCGATCGCAAGCACCATCGCCAGCAGCGACACCGTGTTGGCGGAATAGCCGAGCGCCAGCAGCACCGCGAAGGCGCCGATCAGGCTGACCGGAACCGCGACCGCCGGGATCACCGTGGCGCGCAGATTGCCGAGGAACAGGAACACCACGATCACGACGAGCACGAAGGCCTCGCCGAGCGTCTTCATCACCTCCTTGATCGTATCGGACACGAAGGTGGTGGAGTCGTACTGCACGAGATAGGTCAGCCCCGGCGGAAACCGCTCCGACAGCCGCGCAAGCGTGGCCTGCACCGCCTTGGCCGTGGTCACGGCATTGGCACCGGGCGCGAGATAGATGCCCATCGGCACGCCGGGATTGCCGTCGATCCGCGACTCCGAATCCATGTTCTGCGCACCGATCTCGACGCGAGCAACGTCCCTGATCCGCAGCACCGATCCATCCGGATTGGCCCGCAACACGATGTCGCCGAACTGCTTGGATGTCGTCAGGCGGCCCTGCGTCTGCACATTGAACTGGAACTGCTGGTCATTGCTGATCGGACGTGCGCCGATGCGGCCGACCGGCGCCTGCACGCTTTGGGCCCGGATCGCAGCGATCACGTCCGACGGCGCCAGATTGAGGCTGGTCAGGCGCTGGGTGTCGAACCAGATCCGCATCGAATAGTTCAGCTTCGCGAACAGCGAGGCCTGTCCGACGCCCGGCGTGCGCGAGATCGCATCCAGCACGTTGATGATGGCGTAGTTGGTGATGAACAGCGGGTCCTGCTCGCCGCTCTTGCTGTACAGCACGATGAATTGCAGCACCGCCGAAGATTTCTTCTGCACGGTCAGGCCCTGCGCCTGCACCTCGGTCGGCAATTGCGCGAGCGCGCTCTGCACGCGGTTGTTGACGTTGACGGTGTTGATATCAGGGTCGGTGCCGAGCGCGAAGGAGACCGTCAGCGTGTAGCTGCCGTCATTGCCGCTGGTCGACTTCATGTAGAGCATCTTGTCGACGCCCACGACCTGCGCTTCCAGCGGCTGGGCGACGCTCGATTCCACCACTTCAGCCGATGCGCCGGGGAACACAGCGGAGACCGTGACCTGCGGCGGCACGATGTCCGGGAACTGGGCGACCGGAATCTGCATCAGCGCCAGCGCGCCCGCGATCGTGATCACGAACGCGATGACGATCGCAAGCCGCGGACGATCGACGAAGACAGCGGAAATCATGGGTTATTGCCCGTCGATTTCGGCGTGCTGCTGGCGCCGCCGTCCGCCGAAACCTTCATGCTCGACTGGATCAGCGCGCTAACAGGCCCCGGCGCCACCACCTCGCCCGGCTTGACCTTCTGCAATCCCTCGACGACCACCTTGTCGCCCAGCGAGATGCCGCTCGTCACCGCCGCAATCGTTGCGGTCGATTGCCCAAGCTGGATCCGCCGTTGCTCGGCCTTGTTGTCCGCGCCGACGACATAGACATATTCACCCTGCTGGTCCGACAGCACCGCCGAACGCGGGATCGCCAGCACCTCGACCGGCTGCACGCCTTCGAGGAGAACGGTCACGAACTCATTGTCGGTCAGCTCGCGGACCGAGCCGCCGGCTGCGACGGACGTGTAGGTTGACGGGTTGGGGATGACGCCGCGCAGGGAGATGGTGTCGGTATTCTGCGCGATCGTGTTGTTGACGAAATTCAGCTCACCCGTCTTCTCGTAGAGCCGGCCGTCCGTCAACCGCAGGCGGATGACGACGGCCTTGAAGCCGCCGCGCGTCGCATAGCGGTCGCGCAGATCGAGCGCCTCGCGCACCGGCACGGGAAAGGTGACATACATCGGGTCCTGACTGACGATGGTCGTCAGGGTTCCCGAGCTCGGCGTCACGACGTTACCCTCGGTCACCGCGGTGCGTCCGATCCTGCCGTCGATCGGCGAGTGGATCATGGTGTAGTCGAGATTGATCTGGGACAGGTCGACCTGCGCCTGCGCGGCCTGCACCTGCGCCTCGAGGCTCTGCTGGTTGGCGACCGCCGCATCAACATTGGATTGCTGGCCGGCCGGACCGCCCATCAGGGCCTTGGCGCGGTCGGTGGTCAGCTTGGCGTTGACCAGCGTCGCCTGCAATTGGGCCACCTGTGCCTTCTTCGATGCAAGATCGGCCTCGAACGGTCCGCGCTCGAGTTGATACAGGAGATCGCCGGCCTTGACTTCAGAGCCTTCGACGAAGTTCCGCTTGTCCAGGAATGCCGTGACGCGCGCCACCACATTGACGCGGTTGGGGGCCTCGATGCGTCCGAGAAATTCACTGGTTTCGGTGACCGGCCGCTTCACCGCCTCGAACACGCCCACGGCAGGAGGCCCGGGCGGCCCCGCCTGCGCATGGGCCGCTGATACTCCCGCCGCCACCAATCCCGCCGATACGAGAAGCCCTGCCAAACGACCGCGCATGCGTTCCGTATCACTCATGCAGTCCAACCCTTCGGCTACCAACAGACGCTACGAGACGGATATGACGTCGAGTTCCCTCAGACCCGAAGGTCAGGATGGGCAGGTGCGTTGCAGCAGATCATAACGCGGCCGATCCGACAATCCTGCAACTCGACCGCGATCGTTGCGCCGATCCCGACGACAGCCAGCTTTCAAGAGCGCTGCAATGCCACCATGACACAGCCATTGCGGCCGCACGGGTCGGCTCAGTGCATGCCGCCGGCGCCGAAAGCTCCCGTCAATGTGATCCACGCGAGCGCACCCTCGGTACGGTCGCGGTCAGGCTGCCGCTCACAGCGCGATGGCGTTCTTCAAGCGAGCGGTGTCTTGATAGGCAGGCGACGCCAGATGTTCGGATAGCCATGGCCGCGCGCGCTTGCCGCTGACCTCGTGCGCGCCATCGAAGACGTCCATGTCGATCAAATGTGGATGGCCTGACGATGCGTAGATCGACTGCATTTGCGAAAACTTCTCATCGCGTCCAAGTTCCACGGCGTTTGCACCGTCACGGCTCCCGATCTCGACGAACAGCGGGCACGGGCAGAGCAGGTACGCCAGCTCTGCGCCGGTGTACTTGGCGCGGCCGTTGCTGAAATGAATGTAAGCCGCAAGTTCGACGCCGAGATTCTTGCTGATGACGGGCGACGTCAGAAACCTCCTCTCGTCGCGCATATATCCGGAGACGACGGTCGGCCGCATCCGCCCCGTAGCGGCTTCCAGATGGAGCGCGAGAAAGGCGCCCCAGGACACCCCGTATACGCCGACGTTCAAACCCGACGCGCCGGTGAGCTTCCGGCAGACGATTTCGCCGGCGTCGAGCGATGCGCATGACACGTTGTGGGCGGAGACACCGTGGGATGCCAGCATCGCGGCGATGTTGTTCTGGCTCTCCTGATTTCCGATCTGGACGATGTAAGGACACCAGACGACATAGCCGTCCCGACATAGCCGTTTGCCGAGCGCGTTCATGTAGTCCTTGTCGGCATCGTCGAAGCAGCGCTCCGGTGTGCTCGCCATGCCGTGGCCGAGCAGGATCAATCCCTTGAATTCTCCGTCGGGAATTCCAAGACATCCGCGCACCGGCACGCCGCATTCCAGATCGAACTCGACCTTCACGACCGAGAATCCATCCGCGGGCGCGCGCCAGAGAACCCGGATCTCGTCACGCGACGGCCGATAAAGCCGCCGCGCCCGGAACAGAGATCGCATCTCTCCGCGAATCTCCGAACCGGTTGCGACCGCATGCAGCCTGCCGCTTGCCGCGATATCGAACAACGACCGGCAGAACTGATCGTAGCCGAGGGTCGGCAAGTCGACATTCGCGCATGATCCCTGGCAATGGCCCAGCGCCAGCCCGTCGTTGCCGGCCCGCGACGAGGGGCCGACCAGCGTCATCAACAATCCGGAAAGCGCCCTGCGGCTGATCATCGACTCTCCCCGAGCCGACGATGGCTCGCATGAATGTCAGAGGTGGTTGCCCAAAGCGCGATGAGGCCAGGTTTGAATCGTCATCGCGCTTGAGGCCGCTCCCCAGGCATGATCTTTTCGGAAAACCGCTTCGCACTTTTCCGGATCATGCCGTAGCTGGCGCTACGGATCGCGCGGACACAAATTAAAGGATGTTCATGCTCGAACGATCGCGTGCAGCGTTGCAAATGTGTGACGCCGGCAGGCCTGGCGCAGCGTCGATCCACACCAATCAGGTTTCGGGATGCTTCGGAATATTTCCGCCTGTCACGCCGCTTCGATTTCGCCACACGCGGCGATGATCGTCAGGCCTTGATTATCGAGTCTTCATCAAGTCTCTATCAAATCTTGGGGCCGCCCCGCCGACCTGGCATCGGGCTTCGCCTTCGTTGTCCGGGCGCCGGCGGCCGCGCGCCGGGTCGCAGCCGACCGAGCGAGGCCCCACGCCCCCGCCCGAAAATCGCGAAGAAGAGCGGCAAAAACGTCGTAATTTCCCCTGATGCGCGTGAACGCGCACCGGAATAACCCGGACTCGTGGCTCGGGCTGAATTGCTTTACGCAATATTTCCGGGGTCGCCGGGTTTATCTATTGGGCAACAACGGTTTTTGGGATGACCGATGGCGAACGACCTGCACGAGCATCTGATTGAACTGGCCTATGAGGCCGCGGTCGTCCCCGAATTGTGGCCGAATGTCCTGCATCAGGTCGGTGCGATCGCGCGTGCGCGCGGTATCGTGCTGCTGACAGCGGCCCCACACGACGTCCGCTGGGTCGCGTCGCCCGACATGCACGACGACACGGTGGCCTATGTCGAGGGCGGCTGGCACGAGCGCAACGGGCGATTGCCGCGCCTGCTCGCGGCCAACCACGCCGGCTTCCTGCGCGACATCGACGTGTTCGATACGCCCGAGGAGGTGCAGCAGGATTTCCAGATCCGCGAATTCTTCCGCCCGCGCGGGCTCGGATGGGGCGCCGGTACTGCGATCCCGGTGCCGAGCGGCGACGTGCTGATCTACAGCGTCGAGCGCGAATACCAGCACGGACCGATCGAGCGGGAAGCAATCGAGCAGCTCGACGCACTGCGGCCGCATCTGGCGCGTGCCGCGCTGCTGTCGGCGCGGCTCGGGATGGAGCGCGCCAGGGCGGCAACCGAATCGCTGGCGATGCTCGGCCTGCCCGCGGCAGTGCTGCGGCGCGGCGGCCGTCTGATGGCGGCCAACACGCTGTTCGACCGCCTGGTGCCCGACGTGATGCAGGATCGCGGCGAGCGCCTGACGTTGGCGGCGACCACCGCCGACGCGCTGTTCGCCCAGGCGCTGGCCGCGCTTGATCAGGGACTGATCGGCGTGGAGGTGCGCTCGGTACCGATCGCGGCGCAGGAGGATCGCCCGCCGCTGATCGTGCATCTGGTCCCGATCCATGGCGCGGCGCGTGACCTGTTCGACCGCGCGGCGGCGATCGTGATCGTGACGCCGGTGGTGCCGGCCGAGGTGCCGACCGCGGAAGTGCTGCAGGGTCTGTTCGACCTGACGCCGGCGGAGGCGCGCGTTGCGCGCGGCATTGGCGAAGGACGCACCGTCGAGGCAATCGCCGGCGCATTCGGCATCTCCCGCGAAACGGTGCGCAACCAGCTCAAGGCGGTGCTGGCCAAGACCGGACTCGGCCGGCAGGTGGAGCTGGCCGGACTGCTCGCCGGCGCGAAGGTGCCGCCGGGGTCGTCAGGAGACTAGCGCACGCGGCGCACGGCCTCGGACTCATGCCGCGCTCAGGCGGGCCTGGAAGAAGCCGGCAACACGGCTGACCGCGTCAGCGGTCATCGGATCATTGTCCGCGAAATCGAAACCGTGCGCCTTGCCCGGATATCGGACGATCTCCGCTTCGGCGCCGACCGACTTGCCGAGCCCGACAAGCGCCTCACCCTTGGCGAGCGGCACGTTGCGGTCCGCCTCGCCGTGCAACTCGATCATCGGCGGCAGGTGCTTGACCTCAGGCGCAATCTTGTCGGGCATGCCGCCATACAGCACGGCCAGCGCGGCCACTCGCGCGTCGCGGGCCGCCGCAGTCGCGGCAACGTAGCCGCCGAGCGAGAAGCCGAGCAGTCCGATCCGGCCGCGGGGACGTCGCAAAAGGATCGCATGTTCAAACGGCACCGGTTACGCTAGGGGTAGCTCCCCTCCCTCCGCGCCCGCTCCGGCGCATGTCCAGTCAATGAGTGCATCTGAATGGCCGAAGCCGACCTCGACGCCGTCATCCGGCAAACCGCAAGAGCGCAGACCAAGGCCGTGATGGCGGCTGCCAAGAAACGTCAGGCCGTCTGGGTCGCGCGCGCGGCCAAGGCCAAGGACAAGGAGGCCAAGGCGCGCTTCCACTTCCTGGCCAAGAGCACGATGCTGAACGCAACCGCGACCGCCAAGCGGTTGCAGAATTCGGCCGAGAACGCCGCCGACGCCTATGCCCGCGCCATGAAGAAGGCGATGGAAGAGCCGCCGCCGGCCAAGAAGCCCGCGAAGAAGAAAGCCGACGGCTAGTCGATGCCGCGTTACGTCGCCCTGTTGCGCGCGGTCAATGTCGGCGGCACCGGCAAGCTGCCGATGACCGAGTTGAAGGCGATGTGCATCGATGAAGGATTTGCCGACGCGCAGACCTATATCGCCAGTGGCAATGTCGTGCTCTCCTCGAAGCTCGGCGCGGCCAAGATCAAGGCCGCGCTGGAGCGGCGGCTGCAGGCCTATGCCGGCAAGCCGGTCGGCGTTGTCGTCCGCAGCGCGGACGAGATCGCCGCGGTGCTGAAGGCCAATCCGTTTCCGAAGGCGCCGCCGAACCATACTGTCGCGATCTTCCTCGACGAGCCACCGCCGAAGGACGCCTTGAAGGACATCAAGGGCCGGCAGGACGAAGAGGTGCGGCTCGGCAAGCGCGAGATCTATGTCGCCTATGGCAGCGGCATGGGCCGCTCGAAACTGAAGATCCCCGCCGCCGCCAAGGGCACCGCGCGCAACATCAACACCATCGCGAAGCTCGCCGAGCTGGCGGCGGGTGAGTGAGCAATCAGCCCCATTCGCCTCGTGAACCGTCATCCTGAGGAGCGCGCACTTGCGCGCGTCTCGAAGGATCGACGGCCCGGCTGGTGGCCGATTCATCCTTCGAGGCTCGCTCCGCTCGCGCCTCCAGCGACAAAGGCGAAGCCTTTGCGCGGGGATGACGGTCAAGCAGTCTGACAGCTAGCTCTCCCGCACCGCGAATCCTTCGGCGCTGAGCCTTGCCAGCACGTCCTCCAGATGCGCGCGGTCGCGGGTTTCGATCACGAGCTCGAGCAGCGTCGCCTTTGCCGGAAGATCGGAGAAGGTGCGCTGATGCGAGACCTCGATGATGTTGGCGCCGGCGTCGGCAAGCAGGATCGACACCGCCGCGAGCTGTCCAGGCCGGTCGACGATGTCGAGCGCCAGCTGCGTCAGCCGTCCCTCGCGCGCGAGCTCGCGGGTCAGGACCGAAGCGATCAGCCTGGTGTCGATATTGCCGCCGGTCAGCACCAGGCCGACATTGCGGCCGGCAAAGCGCGCCGGTGCCGCGAGCACGGCGGCGAGGCCGGCGGCGCCGGCACCCTCGACCACCGTCTTTTCGATCGAGATCAGGGTCGCGACCGCGCGCTCGATCTGGTCCTCGCTGACCAGGATGATGTCGTCGACGAGCTGGCGGACGATTTTCGTGGTGATCTGCCCGGGCGCCTTGACCGCAATGCCCTCGGCGAGCGTGTCGCCGCGCATCGGCAGCTGCTCGCCTTTGACCGTATTGTACATTGACGGATAGAGCTGGGCCTGCACGCCGACGACCTGGATCGACGGCTTCAGCGCCTTCGCGGCGGTGGCGATGCCCGAGATCAGCCCGCCGCCGCCGATCGGCACCACGAGGATATCGAGCTCCGGCACCGCCGCGAGCATTTCAAGTCCGATCGTGCCCTGGCCGGCGATGATCAGCGGATCGTCATAGGGATGGATCAGGATCAGGCCCTTCTGCACGGCATGCGAACCGACGAACGCGAAGCATTCTTCCAGCGTCTGCCCGGTGATGATGACCTCGGCGCCGTGCCGCCTGGTGTTCTCGATCTTCACCATTGGCGTGCCGATCGGCATCACGATGGTGGCGGGGATGCCGAGCCGCTTGGCGTGATAGGCCACGCCCTGGGCGTGATTGCCGGCCGACATCGCGATCACGCCGCGCTTGCGTTCCTCGGGCGACAGCGCCTGCAGGCGATTGAGCGCGCCGCGCTCCTTGAAGGTCGCCGTGAATTGCAGGTTTTCGAATTTGAGGAACAGGCGGCAGCCGCAGATCTCACCCAGCGTGCGGCTCTCATTGCAGGCCGTGACCATGACCGCATCCCGGATCACATCCGCGGCACGGCGTATGTCGGCAAGGGTGATGGCGGCGGTATGGGCAGGCTGCGGCATCGGGTTTCGCTTTGGTCCGTTTCGTCAGACGGAACCTAGCGGGTTTCGGCGCCGAAAACGACCGCGCAGAGCATGATCCGGAACAGTGCGAAGCGGCTTTCCGGAAAGATCATGCTTAAACAACGAGCTAGACGCGATGACGATTCAACCCGATCTCATCGCGCTTCAGCGTGCGGTCAACACCCGTTCTTCTGGCCTCGCCGGGCTAGCCAGCTGAACCTCATCGCATTTTGGGCATATCAGCGCAGTGCGGAAATGCTTGTCGAGCACAATGGTTCGCGTCCTGCCGCACTGGCAGCGCATCGGCTTATCCATGGAAAACCGGCCTGGGTTCGAGATGCAAGGAAAGCGTGCGCCTAGCTACCTCGGTCCGGTTAACCCAGTATGACCTGCCGCCGGAGAATTTGTCGCGCGGTCTTTTTTGAGCAAGATCTCTTCGGAAAACCGCTTCGCACTTTTCCGGATCATGCTTCAGAAGAAGCCGGCGCTGAGATCGAGGCCGTAGCTCGCCCTGAGCGCCGCGACGAACAGGGCCGCGGCGGCAAACAGCAGGACATGCCGGGCGATGCCGCTTCGAAGCGAATTGGCCGGAAACGCGCGTGCGATCGATTGAGCCAAAGCAGCCATCTGCGACCTCCGGTGTCCCGAAGGTAGGTCGCGTGCAGCGCAGTGAGGTTCAATGCGGCTCGCGGATCGGCCGGCGGCGCGCCAACGTGCTCTGTTCGGGATCACGCTGTGGCCGCACCCGGCTTTTGAAGCGGTGACCGACCACGATCAGCTTGCCCTCGGCGCGGATCGCGGCCTCGGCCGCTGGCACGGACGGCAGATTGTCTTGCGTGACCGCTTCCAGCGCGCGCAGGAACTCACGACCGGACGATGTGATCTCCCAGCCTTCGACGTCACGGAGCACATAGCCATGGCTAAAGATGTCGAGTTCGGGGACCCGCGATGCCAGACGTTTGATCCGCGCATGCCAATCGTCGCCACTCGATGAGAGGATTGCGAGGTCGTGCTTGAGTGAATTGAGAGTGGCTCTGCCGCCGACGTGACTGGCCAATATTTTTAAGATCGCAACCTGTATGCTCAACTCGACGCCTCGACCGCCACGGTTCTTTTTGTTCTGCGCAGCCGATCTGGAAATTATCGCGCTGATGACTCAGGCGTCCAGTCATCAGCACCAGTTATCCAGAACCCGACAAAACGGTATCGACTTACGCCGCGCGTGATGCGCCGACGCGGCGCTCGGGCCGGTGCGACGACATCGATTCCTCCTCCATATCCTGCGGCGCGCCCCAAAATTCCTGCACCGTCGGTCCGTGCTTCAGTCTTTTGTCGCGCAGGAAGCCGAGAATTTCGTGCGGCCAGACCCGGCGGCCCATCTGCGTGTACCAGCGCATCGCGTGACGAAGTCCGGCGTCGCGGTGAAGCAGCACGCGGAGCAGCGCCTTCGGGCGGCATTGCAGCACCATCTCGGTGAACTTGAACCAGAGCAGCACGCGCCATGGCGGCATGTGCCGGGTCGCCAGCACCTGATGCTTGTAGTCCCAGAGCCTACGATCGGTCTGGATGACGCGCCGCCCCGCCGCGAGACGGAAATACGGCGTCCAGCGATGCGGCGTGACGTAGAGCATCTGGATCTGATCGGGATCATAGGACAACAACTGCCTGAGACCGCGCCAATGATCGCGATCGGTCTCCTCCTCGAAGCCGACCACCCAGGTCGCCATCGACAGGATGCCGTGCCGGCGCATCAGACGGATGGCCTCGCGATCGATCGTGGTGGTCGCGCCCTTGCGGATCAGCTCCAGCGTCTTCTCGTCGGTGTTCTCCATGCCGAGCAGGAAGCGCTGCCAGCCCGCCTTCTTGTAGAGATGGAGGATGTCGGCATCGCGCACGATGTCGTCGGCGCGGGTCGAGCCGACCAGGATCAGATCGACATCCTCCGCGATCAAAGCCTCGAGAAAAGTCCGCCATGCTTTCTTCGAGACGGTCGGGTTCTCGTCGGCGAAATTGATCACTTTGACCCCGTGCTCGCGATGGAGCCGCGCCAGCTCCTTCGCAAACCGCACGGGATCGCGATGCCGCCATCGCGTCCAGAAGCCGCGCTGGCCGCAGTAATTGCAGAGATGCGGACAGCCGCGCGAGAATTGCACGACGACGGCGCGCAGGCCGCCCCAATAGCTGTAGCGCGCGTGATCGATCAATTCCCAGCCGACGCGATAGGCATCGAGATCACGGATAACAGGCGCAGGCGGCGTCACGCGCGGCCCATAATCATCGCGGAATGCGATGCCGTTGATGATGCGGAGATCCTCGCCGGCCTCCAGCGCGCGCATCAGACGCCGCGCGGTCTCTTCGCCCTCGCCGCGCACGATCGCGGTGACGAAGCGCTCCTCGCGCAGGATGTCGCGCCAGTGATAGGTCGGAAACACGCCGCCATAGACGATCCGGACACCGGGCACGGCCTTGACGATCGCCTGCGCCACCTCGGTGATGACAGGATGGCCCGACGTCGAGCCGGAATGACCGAACAGCACCGCATCCGGTGCAAATCTCGATGCCTCCGCCACGATGGCTCCGACCGGCATAGGCCCGAACTCGGCATCGATAAGACCGACGTCGTGGCCGTCATCGATCAGCGGCCCGCCGATCGACAGCAGCCCGAGTGGCGGCAGATGGTCGTCGGGGATCCGGCTGCCGATCGCCGGATGCGGCACGTTGATGAGAAGAATGCGCATGGATGATCGCTCCCGCTTTGGTTGGCGTGATCGTTCGTCCCCGCATCTTGTGAGAGAAGGAGCCCAACCCCCCGGCCGGGCTTTAGGAAGAGAGCAGTTGGCGCGGCTTGACGCGCTAGAGGTTCGGCACCTCCGCCGGCGCGATCGCGGTCAGTCCACCGAAGCGGCGCTCGCGACGATGGAAGGAGCCGAGTGCGTCGGCGAGATCGTCGGCATCGAATTCGGGCCACATCCGCTCGGTGAAATGCAGCTCGGCATAAGCGCCCTCCCAGAGCAGGAAGTCCGACAGCCGCTTCTCGCCCGAGGTGCGGATGATCAGGTCGACGTCGCGCAGGCCGGCCTCGCCGGTGATGAGATCGGCGAAAGTTTCGCGGCTCAGCTCGCCGGCGCCGGCCGCGCGTGCGGCGGCGTTCAGGATGGCGTCGCGCGCCGAATAATCGATCGCGATGCGCAGATGCAGCGTGGTGCCGCCGGCGGTCTCGGCCTCCGCGCGCGTGATCGCGGCGGCGATGCCGTCGGGCAACCGGTCGCGGCGGCCGATCACGGTGAGGCGAACGCCGTTGCGCACGAGCGCGGCGATCTCGTTGGCGAGGTAGAACCGCAACAGCCCCATCAGTGCCGCCACCTCGGCCTTCGGACGCCGCCAATTGTCGCTCGAGAAGGCGTAGAGCGTCAGCGTGCCGACGCCCTGGTCCGGTGCGGCCTCCACGATGCGGCGGATCGCCTCGACGCCGGCCTCGTGTCCGCGCAGGCGCGACAGGCCGCGCCGCGTCGCCCAGCGGCCATTGCCATCCATGATGATGCCGACATGGAGCCTGATGGCGGCTTCCGGCTTGAGCGCGACGTTACTTTGCATCACAAAGTCTCCGGACAAAAATGGGATGGTTCAAACCGGCTGGATACCGAGGCGGCCAGCTGCGCCGTCGTCATTGCCGGCGGCCTTTTCAGACTTGCCGGCAGCCCTCTCGGCCGTGCCGGCGGCCTTGGCCGCGTCACGTACCAGCTGCTCGAGCACGGCGAGATAGTCGAGGAAACGGCGGCGGCCGCTCTTGGTCAGGCGGCAGGTGGTATGCGGACGATTGCCTTCATAGCCCTTGATGACGTCGACGAGACCGGCCTCCTGCAGCACCTGCAGGTGCCGGCTGAGATTGCCGTCGGTCAGGCCGCAGAGCTGCTTGAGATCGGCAAAGGCGAGCCCCTTCGGATGCGCCATCAGCGAGGTCAACAGGCCGAGCCGCGCCTTCTCGTGGATGACGCGGTCGAGGCCATCATAGGCGAACGGCGCGGTGGTCAGGTCAGTCTTCGGCATCATGGCCTCCGGAAGCGAAATAGAGCAGCGCTGCGAGCAGCAACTGGCCGATCGCGAATGGCAGTCCCATGGTCCAGGGCGATAGCGCGTGGCTCTGGCTTGCGATCAGCAGCACCGTGAATCCCGACAGGAAATACCAGGCGCCGCCGAGCGCGATCGTGCGCGGCAGCAGGCGGACCGAGGCGAATACGCCGAGACTGACCAGCACCTGCCACAGACCGGGCAGCATCCACAGCGTCTCGGGCGCGAACTTCCATTGCAGGATCGCGAGCAGCACGCCGGCGATAACAGCCGGAACGAACTGCTCGATCGCCTGCTGAACCATCGCGTCCGCAAGGCCGGAATGATGCCGGCGCGAGCGCGCCTGCATCTCGATCCAGATCAGCACGGCGGAGACCAACGCGGCCGCCGCCCAGCCTGCGAGGAACGCGATCGGATGAGCGGTGGGATCGGCGAGCCAGAGATATTGCGCAAGCGCCGTGATGAGCGCGATGCCGCTGGTGGCGGCGACGGTCGCCGGACCGTAGCCGCGAAACGCCGTTCCGGCCGCAATCTGGGTGCGGATCGCGAGGATATCGGCCAACGCCTTGTCGAGGTCACGCATGATTCGCCCGAACTTTGTATTGCAAAGTATACGGGCTCACCAAGTAAACGCAAGCGGCATCGCGCCGCCTGCCGAGCGTGATGTTAAACAGCCGGTTACTGCGCGGATTGCGGCGAAACCGTGCCGCGTCAGACCTTCACGAGGCTAGCAAAGCCGCCATAGATCATCCGCTTGGCGTCGAACGGCACGTCGCCCGTGCCCATCGATGCCAGGCGTGGATCGACCATCACCTTGGCGTTGATCCTGTCGCGCTGGGCGCGCGACTTGTAGGTGATCCAGGCGAACACGACGGTTTCGCCGGCCTTCAGTTTCACGCTCTGCGGAAATGAGGTCAGCTTGCCCGGCTTGACGTCGTCGGCGACCCATTCGCGATAATCCAGCGCGCCATACTCGCGCCAGACCTTGCCGGCCTTCTTCGAGAGCTGCGCATAGGCTTTGAGTTTCTTCTTCGGCACGGCGACGATGAATCCATCGACGTAAGGCATTGGCGTTTCCTGCGGTTCTATTGTCATTCCGGGGCACGCGAAGCGTGAACCCGGAATCTCGAGATCCCGGGTTCGATGCTTCGCATCGCCCCGGGATGACGAACGCCAACGCTACGCGTCAGCGTTCGTCAGCTGTGACAGCAGGATGCCTGAACCGGCGCCGGTTGGTACTGGTCACGTAGCCGCACCCAATCCATCGGATAGGGTAATCCTTCCTCGTGGCGGCCGAGCGGCGTCAGGTCGAGATAGTGATATGCGGCATTCATCATGTCGAGGCCGCGCGCGAAGGTCGAGTAGGTGTGGAACACGCTTCCCTGCTCGTCGCGACAGAACACGCTGATGCCAGGCAGTTCGGGACCGTAGAGCGGGGTCGTTCCATAGTTGTACTTCGCGGTCCCCGCATCGATCTGCGCTTGCGTGAACGAGACGCCGTAATCGTAGTTGAAGTCGCTCTCTCCCGAGGAGACCCAGTCGAAGGTCCAGCCCATCCGTGCCTTGAATGCGTCGAGCTTGGCAAGCGGCGCCCGCGAGATCGCGATCATTGTGGTGTCGCGCGCGGCCAGATGCGGAACCATGCGCTCGAAGCCGTCGACCCAGAACGAGCAGCTCTTGCACGCTGCGTCCCACTCCGGCGCGAACATCACGTGCTGCACCACGAGCTGCGGCCTGCCCCTGAAGAGATCGCCGAGTGTCATTTTGCCGCCCGGCCCGTCGAACACATAGTCCTTGTCGACCTTGACCCAGGGCAGTTCGCGGCGCTGCCGGCTGAGCGCTTCGCGGGCCTGGGTCAGTTCCTTCTCGCCGATCATCAGCGCCTTGCGGGCTGCGATCCATTCCTCGCGCGAGACGATCTTGTGCTGTTGCATGGGATGCTCCTTTGCAGATCAGGCGTCGACAAAGCTTTCCAGATTGCCGAGGAATGCGGTCCAGCCGCGCTGGTGGTTGTCGCGGGCGGTCTCATCGACGAACTGCGCGTGATGGAAGGTGAGCAGCGTACCGCCGGCATCGGGCTTGATCGATATCGTCACCTCGGATTCGCGTTCGGGCGTCGAATGCCAAGCCCAACTGAACACCAGCTTCTCGTTCGGCACCACCTCACGATAGACGCCGCCGACCTCGTGATACTCGCCGTTCGTGCCGATGAATCCGATGCGATAGCGTCCGCCGACGCGGACATCGAGCTCCGCACGCGTCGTGGCCGGCTTGACCCCACCCGGTCCGAACCACTGCGCTAGATTTTCCGGCTCGGTCCACGCGGCGTAGACTTTTTCCGGCCGCGCGCGGAGCCGCCGCGTGAGGGTGAGGCTTGGGCGCGCGGCGAGGCCGGCGTCGGCGGCGACTGCGGATTTGTTTGCCATGGATCTTCCTCCACAAAAGCGGCAAGGCGGTCGAGGTTGTCGGACCAGAATTGCGCATAGCGATTGAGCCAGTTCATCGCCTGCTCCATCGGCCGCGCGGTGAGCCGGCACGCCACCGTGCGGCCGGTCTTTTCGCGCGCGACGAGACCCGCATCGGTGAGCACGTCGAGATGCTTCATGATCGCCGGCAACGACATCGCGAATGGCTGCGCCAGCTCGCTCACCGACAGGCTGTCCTGCTCGCCGAGCCGCGCCAGCAGCGCGCGGCGGGTGGGATCGGAAAGCGCCGCAAAGGTGCGGTCCAGCGTCTCGTCCTGATACTTAACCATGTGGTTTAGTATAGGCGCAAACGGCGCGACGTCAAGCGCGCGACTTCACGATCGCGTCAGGATGTGGCCGGTGCGGGGACGAACGTCAGGAACGGTGGCGACAGACCGCCTTGCGGTAATGCCGCAACGCTAGTCGGGATAAACGGTCCGGTGCCGGCGCTGATAGCGGCCCGGCGGTGGCGGCGGCGGTTCGCTGAACAGGAAGCGCGGATTCTCGCCGCAATAGAGATAGCGGCCGGAAACGCTCGCGAGACATTGCTCGTAGGTTCGGTAAGCGCATTCGCCGGGATAGCCCAGGCTCGGGCCCTGCGCACACCATGGGTAGTCATAAGGATCGGCGGAAGCGGGCGTGATACTCGCCGCGCCGGCGAGCGTCACCGTTCCCAGAACAAGCATTGCCAATCCCGATGCGCGCATGATCCGGCTCCTCGGATGCCGCAGTTAGCAAGATACGGCATCTTTTGTAAGGTTCCTGAACGTCATTTTATTCCGCGTCAAGGCCGACGAATTTGGCTTCGGCCAGGGACCGGCTGTACCGCGCGGGCCACATTAGTCCCGCGCGATCCAGCATCGCACCTCTTGCGAAGCCTACTCGACCTTGAGGCCGGCGAACTCGACCACCTTCTTCCACTTGTCGGTCTCGGCCTTGATGTCGTTGCCGAAGGCTTCCGGCGTCTGGATCAGCGGATCGCCGCCGAGCTCGACCAGGCGCTTCTTCATGTCGGGTTCGGCGAGCACGGCGTTGATCTCGGTGTTGAGCTTGGCGATAACTTCCTTCGGCATGTTCTTCGGCGCGCCCATGCCAAACAGCGCGCTCGCCTCGTAGCCCTTCACGGTTTCGGCGACCGACGGAACATCGGGCAGTTGCGAGGATCGCTCCGTTGACGTCACTGCCAGCGCGCGCAACGCGCCGGAGCGAATGTGCTGGATGATCGAGGGCATGTTGTCGAAGATCACCTGCACCTGGCCGCCGAGCATGTCGGTGATCGCGGGCGCGGCGCCGCGATACGGCACGTGCTGCATCTTGCAGCCGGTCATCGCCATGAACATCTCGCCGGAGAGATGCACCGAGGTGCCATTGCCGGAAGAGGCCATGTTCACCTTGCCGGGATTGGCCTTCACATATTCGATGAACTCGGCGACGGTCTTGGCCGGCACGTCCTTGTTGACGGTCATCACGTTCGGCACGCGATTGAATGAAGCAACCGGCGCGACATCGCGCACGAAGTTGAACTTCAGATTGGCGTAGAGCGAGGCGTTGATGTAATTGGCCGGATTGACCAGCAGCACGGTGTAGCCGTCCGGCTCGGCGTTGATCGCCGCCTCGGTGCCGATATTGTTGCCGGCGCCCGGCTTGTTCTCGATCACGAATTGCTGCCCGAGCCTCTCCGACAGCCGCTGCCCGACCAGGCGCGCGATGATGTCGGTGGCGCCGCCCGGCGGATAACCCACGATCCAGCGCACCGGCCGCGCCGGATAGTCGGCAGCGGAAGCGCGGCCGATCGCGAATGTCGAAATCCCCGACCCGATCAGGCCCAGCGCGGTACGGCGTGAAATCATGAAGTTTCTCCCAATCCAGCAGGGTTTGGCGCCCTGCCCGTTTCTGTTGCGTTGCGTGCGGCGCGGTTTTAACAAACAATGCCTGAAGCGGCCAGTGCGACACGTGCGCCGCCGACCGCGACGAAAGACTAAGCTTCGGCTCTGATCGCACCAGAACCGGCGACCACATCGCTCGAAAGCACTCTGGACCGAAGAGGATCGATCATGTCCGTCAAGGTGAATGGGCTCGACCATCTCGTGATCAACGTCACCGATGTCGTGCGCTCGGTTGCCTGGTACAGCAGGATCCTCGGCATGGAGGTGAAGGTGTTCGACCCCGGCAAGGGCAAGACACCGCGCACCTCGCTGGTGTTCGGCAACCAGAAGATCAATGTGCGGCCGCGCGATGCCGACAAGGTAGACTGGTTCACCGCCGATCACGAAGCGGCCGGCAGCGACGATCTCTGCTTCCTCACTTCGAGCACGCCCGAGGAAGTGGTCGCGCATCTGAAAGCCAATGGCGTCAGGATCGAGGAAGGCCCGGTGGCCAAGCAAGGCGCGCGCGGCACGCTGCGCTCGGTCTATTGCCGCGACCCTGACGGCAGCCTGATCGAGATCTCGTCGTACGAGAAGGGCGCGACCTAGCTTTCGCTCGTCATTGCGAGCCGGCGTGGCGTGCGAGTGCGCGCTCGATGCCGGCTGCCACAATAAGTCGATCTCTTCCGCGCGGCGGAACAGATTGCTTCAGCGCCAAACCGGTTTGCAAATCGCGATTTGCTCTCGGCGCACGCCGATGGCAGAACTGCTCCCAACCAAGACCAATGGCGGCCGGCAAGGCCGCGCGGGAGGACATATGAGCAATTCAAAAGCAGTACCGGGCGTCGTGGGACCGTTTGCGGGGCTCGACGTGCCATGGTTGCTGCGGATGCGCGCCGAGGTGCGCCGCGATCATCCATTCCTGATCTGGGCGCCGTTCGACACGCCGGCACGGCGCTGGAGCTACGGCGAATTCCATGAGCGCGTCGGCGCGCTGGCTGCGGGCCTTGCGAAGCGCGGCATCCGGCAGGGCGACTATGTCCTGATCCATCTCGACAATTGCATCGAGGCGATCATGTCGTGGTTCGCCTGCGTCGAGCTCGGCGCCATCGCGGTCACCACCAACACCCGCTCGGCCGCGGCCGAGATCGAATATTTTGCGGCCCATTGCGGCGCGGTCGCCGCGATCACCCAGCCGGCCTATGCCGAGCTGATATCAGCCAACTGCAAGGGCCTGCGCTGGATCGCGGTGACCTCGCACGACGCCGGGCAAGCGCCGGCGCAGCCGCCCGCACGCGGCGACAGCTTTGACGCGCTGTTTGCCGACAGCGCCGACCGGCCGCGTCGCCCGACCGATCCGCTCGCGCCCTGCAGCGTGCAATACACCTCCGGCACCACGTCGCGGCCGAAGGCGGTACTGTGGACCCACGCCAACGCGCTGTGGGGCGCCAAGATCAACGCCGCGCATCAGGACCTGCACGCCTTTGACGTGCATCAGACCTATCTGCCGCTGTTCCACACCAACGCGCTGGCCTATTCGATGCTGGCGAGCCTGTGGGTCGGAGCGACCTGTGTGATCCAGCCGCGCTTCTCGGCGAGCCGCTTCTGGCCGGTGGCGCTCGAGCACGGCGCGACCTGGACCTCGACGATCCCGTTCTGCATGAAGGCGCTGCTGGAACACGAGGTGCCGAAGAACCACAAGTTCCGGCTCTGGGGCACCGCCGTGAACGAACCGCCGGCGTTCAATGTGTTCGGCATCAAGATCATCGGCTGGTGGGGCATGACCGAGACCATCACCCACGGCATCATCGGCGAGGTCGATCAACCCAACACGCCGATGTCGATCGGCCGTGCCGCGCCCGAATACGAAATCCGCATCACCAATGACGACGGCACGCCGACCGGCGTCGGCGAGACCGGCAACCTCCTGATCAAGGGCATTCCGGGCCTGTCGCTGTTCGCCGAATATCTGCACAACGAGACGGCCACGCGCGAGAGCTTCGACGAGCACGGCTATTTCATCACCGGCGACCGCGTCACGATGCTGGAGCGCGGCTACATCAAGTTCGGCGATCGCTCCAAGGACATGCTGAAGGTCGGCGGCGAGAATGTCGCAGCATCCGAGATCGAACAGGTGATCGCGGTGGTGCCGGGCGTGCGCGAGGCCGCCGTGGTGGCGAAGAAGCATCCGATGCTGGACGAGGTCCCGGTCGTCTTCATCATCCCGCATGCCGGCGTCGCCGCCCTGCCCGCCGATTTGCACGACAACGTCATGACCGCCTGCCGCTCCGGGCTCGCAGACTTCAAGGTGCCCCGCGACATCCGCTTCGTCGACGAAATGCCGCGCTCGACGCTGGAGAAGGTCGCGAAGGCGGAACTGCGGAAGATGCTGGAATGACGTTTCCGTCATTGCGAGGAGCGGAGCGACGAAGCAATCCATGCTTCCGCGTGTGCGGCACTATGGATTGCTTCGCTTCGCTCGCAATGACGGACGGACTTCAATTCACCTCGAACCGGATCGGCAGCTTCTTCGGGCCGCTGACAAAATAGGCCTGCGTCATCTTCACCTCGCCGTCGAGCGATAGCGACTTCAGACGCGGCAGCAGCTCCTCGAACAGGATGCGCATCTCGAGCTTGGCCAGATACTGGCCGAGGCAGAGATGCGCGCCATAGCCGAACGCGACGTGGCGGTTGGGCTTGCGATCGCTGCGGAAGCGATCGGGGTCCTCGAACACCTCCTCGTCGCGATTGCCCGAGGCGTAACACAGCATCAGCCAATCGCCCTTGGCGATCTTGCGGCCGCCGAGCTCGGTATCCGCGGTGGCCGAGCGCATGAAATGCTTGACCGGCGTCATCCAGCGGATCGACTCGTCGACCAGACCCGGGATCAATTCCGGATTGGCCTTCACCTTGGCGAATTCCGCGGGGTCCCTGGCCAGCGCCCAGATCGCGCCGGCGGTCGATGATGAGGTGGTGTCGTGGCCCGCGGTCGCGACGATCATGTAATAGCTGGTCTGATCGTGCTCCGGCATGTAGTCGCCGCCGATCTTCGCGTTGGCGATGACGGTGGTGAGATCGTCGCGCGGGTTCTGGCGGCGATCCTCGGTGATCTTGCGGAAGTAGGCGGAGAAGTCGGCGATGATCGCCTGCAGCATCGCGGAGACCTGTTCCGCGCTGAGCGCGTCGCGGACGCGCGCGGTGTCGGGATCCTGCGGGCCGAACAGTTCCTGCGTCAGCTTGAGCATGCGCGGCTCGTCCGCCTCGGGCACGCCGAGGATCTCCATGATGACGTGCAGGGGATAGCCGAGCGCGACGTCCTCGACGAAGTCGCAGGCGCCGCCCCTCGCGAGCATGCGCTGCACCGTGGCGCGCGCGATCTCGCGGACGCGGGCCTCGAACTTGCCGAGATTGGCCGGCATGAACCAGCCTTGCGTCAGCGCGCGATATTTCGGGTGATCGGGCGCGTCCATCTGCACCAGCGAGCGCACCAGATTGGGCCCGCCGGTGATCTTGCGAACGCGCTCCTCGAGCGCCTGCGTCGTCAGCGTGGTCGGCCGGTCGGCGTTGTGGAACAGCTCGTTCTGCCGGCTGATCGCCTGGATATGGGCGTGCTTGGTCACCACCCAGAACGGATCGAACTTCTCGGGCCGCGCGATGCCGAGCGGGTTGTTGGTGCGCAGCCATCGATAGCTGTCGTGGATGCGGTCGTCCGCATAGGCGACGGGATCGACAAGGGTTGCCGCGATGTCGGCGGGGATGTCGAAATCCCCGGCCGTTGCCGTATCCATGATCGTCCTCACCCGTCGGAGCACCGGTCATGCCGATGATCACCGGAATCTAGGCGGAGGTAAGGAGAACGACTTGCGTTGATTGGCTAGCGCAGACTAGGTCATTCCGGGATGGTCCGAAGGACCAGACCTCAGATGCGCAATTGCGCATCGGGGAATCTCGAGATTCCGGGTTCGATGCTCACGCATCGCCCCGGAATGACATCCGCTCAATAATGCCCGAACGCCACCGGGCGGAACGCCTGCAGCAATTGCTGGTCGAGCTTGCCGCCCATCTCCTCCATCATGGAGAACGCCTTGGCGTGGGTGAACTGCAGCCGGTAGGCGCGCTTCTCGACCAAAGCGGCATAGACGTCGACGATCGTGGTGACGCGGACGATGTCGCTGATCTGGTTGCCGCTGAGGCCGTTCGGATAGCCGGTGCCGTCGAGGAATTCGTGGTGGTGCAGGATCACGTCGAGCATTTCCGGCGGGAAGCCGCCCTGCGCGGACAGCGCCTCGTAGCCGCGGCGCGGATGCTCGCGCATCTCGGCCATTTCCTCGACCGTCAATGCGCCGGGCTTGTCGAGCAGCGCGACCGGAACGAAGGCCTTGCCGACGTCGTGCAGCAGCGCGGCGCGGGCGAGCCGGCGCTGATCGTCCTCACGCATGCCGAGATGCTGCGCGAACGCAACCGCGAAACCGGTCACGAACAGGCAGTGGCGATAGGTCTCCTGGTGATGGCAGCCGACCGTGGTCAGCCATTCGCGCAGCGAGTTGTGCTTGATCGCCTTGAGGATCTTGTTTTCGGCGGCGACGATGTCCTCGAACTTGAGCGGCTCGCCGGCGCGCATCCGCTCGAACATCTTGACCATCACGCCGTGCGCGGCTTCGACGCCGCGGTTGAGCGCCTTGCCGCGATCGGTCTCGTCATAACCACTGTCGTCGGGGAACGCGGCGCGGATGCGCTGCAGGATGCCGCGCGCATCGAACGGCCGCGAGATCGTGTCGGTGGCGCCGAGCGCCCAGGCCTGCATCGAGGCGTGATGCAAGGCATCCGCCAGCACGAACAGCCGCGGCATCTCGCGATAGGCGTCGGCCTGCAGCTTGGCGCGGACGAGCTGCACGGCTTCGGGCGAGCGCAGGTTGATGTCGACGACGATGCCGGAGAGATCGCGGGCCGGCTGCTCGGGAATGTCGGAGGTCGGAACGGTATCGACCTCGCCCACCGAGCGCAAAATGCTCGCGAGCTCGTTGCTCTGATCGCTTCGATCTGACGCCAGCAGGAGGCGGCGCTTCGAAGTCTGGTTGTTGGCTAAGGCAGTCATGGCATCCCCGTCGCGGTAACGACCGACGCCGGGACGCTACCTGACGATGCGTTCCCTCCGGCTTAATGGGGATGCTGAACGGCGCTTAAGCGCAATGGATACAATTTGAGGGATCGCCGAATCCGCCAGCAAAATCAGGCCGGCCGAAAATCAATGCAGATGCGAGCGTCGGCGGCGAATCATGAATTTTTGCGGCTTCGAGAATGTTGATGCCGTCACCGGCCGGCCGACGCGCGGAGCAAAGGAAAACGCCGGAGAGCTCGTGCTCTCCGGCGTCCTTGTTCGTTCAGGTCGTTACGCCTTCATCGCCGCCTTCACGGCTTCCGCGGTGATCGGCAGGCCGCGGACGCGGGCACCGACCGCGTTGAAGACGGCGTTGCCGATCGCCGGCGCCACCACCGTCACCGCGGGCTCGCCGACGCCGGTCGCCTTCTCGCCATTGGCGATGACGTTGACCGCGACTTCCGGCAGCTGGCTCATCCGAAGCGGCGTGTAGCTGTCGAAGTTGGTCTGCTCGATGCCGCCGTCCTTCAACGTCGCCTTCTCGAACAGCGCCAGCGACATGCCCCACAGCGCCGCGCCCTCGACCTGGGCGCGGATGCCGTCGGGATTCACCTGCGTACCGACGTCGGTCGCAACCGTCAGCTTCTTCACCGTCACCTCGCCCGACGGGGCGACAGCGACATGGGCGACGCAGGCGGTCCAGCTCGCGGTGGCGCGCTCCTGCGACGACACGCAGGCAACCCCCATGCCTTCGCCCTTGGGCAGCTGCTTGGTGCCGTAGCCGGCAAGGCCCATCGCAGCGAGCAAGGTGTTGCGGAGGCGCTGCGCGCCGCCGTCATTCTTGCCCTTGCCGTCGAGCAACGAGATGCGCAGCTGCGCCGGGTCCTTGCCGGTCGCATGCGCGATCTCGTCGATCATGCTTTCGACCGCCCAGAACGTCCAGCCCGGCGCCACCGAGCGGAGCTGACCCGACGGGGTGGCGTTGTGCGCCATCTCGTTCTTGATCGCCCGCACATAGTGGTTGGGCACGGTGTAGAAGAAGTCCGCTCCGTTCACGGTGAAGGAGTCGAGCGGGCCTTTCTTGTCGACCGACGGTGTCAGGAAATCGGGGATTCCCCAACGCGCGGTCGGCCAGGCCGAGACCACGTCGTGGCTCATCGCGACGATCTTGCCGTCGCCGTCCATGCCGGCCTTCACCTTCTGGTAGGTCAGCGGACGCGAGAAATCCATCGTCATGTCGTTTTCGCGCGTGTAGATGACCTTGACCGGCTTGCCGACGGCCTTCGCCGCCTGCACCGCGGGCACCATCATGTCGGCGTCGAGACGCCGGCCGAAGCCGCCGCCCAGCCACATCTGGTGCATCACCACGAACTTCGGATCGATCCCGGCGGCGCCGGCCGCAATCGCGCCGGAGCGCGTCGCGAACTGGTTGCCGGAATAGATGTGCAGGATGTCGCCCTTGAACTCCGCGGTGGCGTTCATCGGCTCCATCGGCGCGTGGATGTTGATGTTGGTGGTGTATTCCGCCTCCAACAGCTTGGCCGCCGAGCCGAAGGCCGCGTTCGGATCACCGTCCTTGACGAAGAACTCTCCGGAATCGCTCAATCCCTGAAGCCGCTTGGCTTCCGTGAACAGCGATTCGCTCGACAGTTTTGCGTTCGGACCGCCGTCATAGCTGATCTTCAGCGCCGCGGCGGCCTTCTTGGCCTGCGCATAGGTGTTGGCGACCGCGACGACCCAGCCGGTCGTGGTTGTGGTCTTGTCGTCGAGGGTGACGGCCTTGATGAAGCCGGGCAGCTTCTTGGCCGCGCTATCGTCGACCGACTTCACGGTGGCGCCGTAACGCACCGGCGGGGTGACCAGCGCGCCGTGGACCATGCCCGGCACCATCACGTCGATGCCGTACTTGGCCGTGCCGTTGACCTTCGACGGAATGTCGAGCTGCGGCACCGAGACGCCGATCATGGTGTACTGGTCGGGCGTCTTGAGCTTGATCGCCTTCAGATCATCCGCCGTGAAAGTCTTGGTCGCCTTGCCGCTCTTCACCACTTCGGCGAACGACATCGACTTCTTCGACTTCGCATGGCTGATCTTGGAATCGCGCACCACCAGCTCGCCGGCCGGCACGCCCATGGAGGCCGCCGCCGCCTCGGTCAATGCGATGCGGCCGGCGGCGCCGGCGCGGCTCATGGCGTCGAAGTTCATCATCGTCGACCAGCTGCCGCCGGTGATCTGCGCGCCCAGCACGGGATCGTTGAACTTCGGATCATTGGAGGCGAGCTGAACCCGCATGTCCTTCCAGTTCGCGCCGAGCTCTTCGGCCACGATCTGCGCCATGGTCGAGGCGACGTGCTGGCCCATGTCGGCCTTGCCGCAGGTCACGGTGACGAGACCGTCGGGCGCGATCGAATACCAGACGCTCGGCTCGAAGTTGGCGGGTGCGGGTGCCGCGAGCGCCTGGTCGATGCCGGACGCTGAGTAGCCGAGCACGAGGCCGGTTGCAGCGGTGCCGACCAGGAAGGAACGGCGGCTGAGATCGGTCGTCTCGGGCGCGAGGTTTTTCACGTGCTTGTTCATGTGGCCCTCCGCTCGGATCCGGTGGCCGATGCGGTGCGCATGTCGGACGCAGCGCGCATGATCGCCTTCTGGATTCGTGAATAGGTCATGCAACGGCAGAGATTGCCGTCCATATGCGCGACCACTTCTTCCTTGGTCGGGTTGGTGTTCTTCGACAGCAGCGCCGCCGCCTGCATGATCTGGCCGGACTGGCAGTAGCCGCATTGCGGCACCTGCTCGGCGACCCAGGCCTTCTGCAAGGGATGATCGCCCTTGGCGGACAGGCCTTCGATGGTGGTGATCTTCTTGCCGACGGCGTCGGCGACCGAGGTCTGGCAGGACCGCACCGCTTCGCCGTTGACGTGAACCGTGCAGGCGCCACACAGACCGGCGCCGCAACCGAATTTGGTGCCCGTCATCTGCAATTGCTCGCGGATGACCCAAAGCAGCGGCGTGTCATTGGCCGCCTCGACGGACATATTCCGTCCGTTGATATTGAGATTTGGCATCTCTCTCCCCTTCCGGTGTAGGAAGCCGCTTACGGCGGCAACTCACTGTTGGGTCTTGGCCGGCGCCCACCGGGTCAGCGACAGTTGCCGAAACAATGATCCGGTTCCCGGCTGGAGGCAATCCAATTTGGAATTGCTCGAAAAGAATAAATTTCCGAAGATGCCTGTTGTGCGATGCGGCAACGGCATGACGCTTTTTGGAATGACAGCGTTCGTGTCTAATCGACAGGCGCTTGCTCAAAGCGTCGGCAGCAAGCACCGGCAACGCCGTCCGATGACAGCGGCGAGAGAAACACAAGGAGCCCGTCAATGGCCAAGCTCAACCGCGGCGGCGTCGACATCTACTACGAGGTTCACGGCAGCGGCCCGCCGCTGATCCTGACCCACGGCTATTCCTCGACGTCGGCGATGTGGCAGGGCCAGATCGAGGCGCTGTCGCAACGGCACAAGCTGATCCTGTGGGACATGCGCGGGCACGGCCAATCCGACTATCCCGACGATCCCGATGCCTATAGCGAAGCGCTGACGGTCGGCGACATCGCCGCTTTGCTCGACGCTGCCGGCGCCGACAAGGCGATCGTCGGCGGGCTGTCGCTGGGCGGCTACATGTCACTCGCCTTTCATCGCGCCCATCCGGAGCGGGTGCGGGCGCTGCTGATCATCGACACCGGCCCGGGCTTCAAGAAGGACGACGCCCGCGAGGTCTGGAACAAGCGCGCCCGCGAGACCGGCGACCGCTTCGACCGCGAAGGGCTCGAGGTGCTGAGATCGCTGAGCGCCGAGCGCGCGTCGGTCACCCATCGCGACGCAAGGGGCCTCGCGCTCGCGGCGCGCGGCATGCTGGCACAGCGCGATGCACGGGTGATCGAATCGCTGCCCGGGATCCGGGTGCCAGCGTTGGTTGTGGTCGGCGCCGACGACACGCCGTTCCTGGCGGCGTCCGACTACATGGCGGCAAAGATCCCTGGTGCGCAGAAGGCGGTGATTCCGAACGCCGGCCACGCCGTCAACATCGACCAGCCGCAGGCCTTCATCGCCGCGGTGCTGCCGTTCCTGGACGGCCTTGAGGCCGGCGCGCCGGGAAAGACCGCGCCATGAAGACGATCGCCGTTGCCTTGTTGCTGACTGCGGCCACGACAGGGGCGAGCGCGCAGAAGCTGCCGTTCGTAACAGCCCCGTCCACTTTCACCGCGACGTTGTCGAACACCACGCCGCTGGTGTTCGGCATGGGCGTCGCGGACGCGCAGCGCGCGCTCGGCACGCCCCTCACCTATGTCAGCGGACGGCCCGGCAACGAGATCTTCCTGACCTTCCGCGACCTCGGCGGCAGCGGGCTGTTTCCGCACCACGACCGTCTCTTCCTCCAATTCCGCAAGCACCGGCTGACCGGCTGGAAGGCCGACTGGGGCGAGAACTGGATGTGGCGATAGGGCATGGTCCGGAAACGTGCGAAGCGGTTTTCCGAAACGGCCATGCTCAAACGAAGAGCCAAAGCGCGATGACAATCTCAGCGCGCTTTGGACCTCATCATTGAGAGCTTCATGCAACCCCCAAACTGACAAGGATGGACCATGGGACAAGACATCAAACTCAAGGCTTCGGACGGATTTGAACTCGGCGCCTACCGCGCCGATCCTGCCGGCGCGCCGAAGGGCGCGGTCGTCGTGATTCAGGAGATCTTCGGCGTCAATCACCACATCCGCTCGGTCTGCGACCGGCTGGCGAAGGAAGGCTATGTCGCGGTTGCGCCGTCGATCTTCGACCGCATCACACCGAACTTCCAGAGCGGCTATTCCCCCGACGAGATCGCCGAGGCGCGGAAGTTCGTCGCCAATCCGGACTGGGCCGCGATGCTGGGCGACACCCAGGCCGCGATCGACGCGGTCAAACCGGTCGGGCCGGTCGGCATCATCGGCTTCTGCCTCGGCGGCAGCGTCGCCTATGCTGCCGCCACCAAGCTCGCCGGGCTGTCAGCCGCGGTCGGCTATTACGGCGGCGCCATCGTGCGCTTCGCCGATGACAAGCCGGCAGTGCCGACGCAGCTGCATTTCGGCGAGAAGGATGCCGGCATTCCGTTGAGCGATGTCGAGACCATCAAGTCGAAGCGGCCGGAGGTCGAGGTCTTCATCTATCCCGGCGCGCAGCACGGTTTCCATTGCGACGAGCGCGCCAGCTACGACAAGACAAGCGCCGACATCGCCTGGCCGCGCAGCATGGAATTTTTCGCGAAGCATTTGCGGAAGTGACGCTGCAAGCGTCATTCCGGGGCGATGCGCAGCATCGAACCCGGAATCTCGAGATTCCGGGTCTGGTGCTAACGCACCATCCCGGAATGACGAAGGACGCTGTCCTTCGTCAAAACCAGCGCTCGCCGACGAACACCGTATCGCCCGGGCTCATCGGCGTGCCCAGCGGCACCACGAAGCGGCCGGAGCCGGACGCATCGGTGTGGGTCAACGTCACGCTGTCGCGGCGGGCCCGCGGCGAGAAGCCGCCGGCGATCGCGACCGCGCTCTCGACCGTCATGTTCGGCACGTAGGGATATTGGCCGGGGGCCTGGACTTCGCCGAGGATGAAGAACGGACGATAGGACTCGATCTCGACCGCCACCGAAGGCTCGCGAATAAAGCCGTTGCGCAGCCGTGCCGAGATTTCGCCGGCGAGCCCGGCCGGCGTGCGGCCGCGCGCCGGCACCGAGCCGATCAGCGGCATCGTGATCGCGCCCGCGGCGTCGATCGCATAGGAATTGGTCAGGCCTTCCTGGCCGTAGACCACGACGCGGAGCTTGTCGCCGGGGCCAAGATGATAGCCGTTGTCGTAGCCGGCCGGGGGTCCACCCGGGGCGGCGGCATAGACGACCGGGGCGGCGGCCGGCGCGGCATAGCCATAACCAGGGGACGCGCTGGCGAAGGCGGAACGCAACGCGCTGATCGCACCGCCGCCGCCTGCATCGGCAACCGGAGCGGGTGCGTAGGCCGGGCCATAGCTGACGGCATCGACGCCTTGCGGGCCGACGGCGACGGGACCGGACGTGCTCATGCAGCCAGACAGCGCGAGCGCAGCCACAACGGCAGTGATCGGCAATCGTAACGCGCGTGCAACCGGCACCGGACCTATCCCTCAACGGCGAGACCGGCCCAGTCTTGCACCACTTATGGTTAATAAAGGGTTTTCGAGGGTCGAGCGGGAGGCCGGAAAAGCGGGCCTCCCATTGGCTTAACGCCGTGCCCGGCAAGAGCGCAAACCGGCTTTCCGAAGCGAGCTCTTTCTCAACAAGACGATCAGGCGGTGACGCCGACGCCGATCGGGCAGGACACGCCGGTGCCGCCGAGCCCGCAATAGCCCGCCGGATTCTTGGCGAGGTATTGCTGGTGGTAGTCCTCGGCGAAGTAGAATTCGCCGGCCGGCGCGATCTCGGTCGTGATCGCTCCAAGGCCCTTGGCGGCCAGCGCCTTCTGATACATCGCCTGCGACTCGTCGGCGGCTTTGCGCTGCGCGTCGCTGAACGTGTAGATCGCGGAGCGATATTGCGTGCCGATGTCGTTGCCCTGGCGCATGCCCTGCGTCGGGTTGTGGCTCTCCCAGAACGTCTTCAGCAGCTTCTCGTAGGAGATCTTCTTCGGGTCGAACACGACCAGCACCACTTCGGTGTGGCCGGTGCGCCCCGAGCACACTTCCTCATAGGTCGGGTTCGGCGTGTGGCCGCCGGCATAGCCGACCGCGGTGGTGTAGATCCCCTCGCCGAGTTCCCAAAATTTGCGCTCCGCGCCCCAGAAGCAGCCGAGCCCGAACACCGCCTGCTCAAGGCCTTGCGGATAAGGCGGCTGCAACTTGCTGCCATTGACGAAATGGGTGGTCGCGGTCGGGATCGGCGTCGCGCGGCCCTGCAGCGCTTCGGCGGCGCTCGGCAACGCGGTGGTCTTGCGCATGAACAACATGGATACCTCCAGGCGGGACATCGGCCGACGCGGCAACGGCCTGCGGGCCGGCTGTCACCTATATATGTCCTTACGCGGATGATGGCAGCCCCGTTACTGAGTGCTGCGGCCAAGGAAACCTGCAGCCAAGGAGGGCTGCCGACAAGTCAGTCGCGCGCGTAGCCGATCAAGGGCTTGCGCGGCCGGAACAGGATCATCAGCAGGATGCCGGCAATGCCGAGCACTGCGAACACCGGCTGCTCCAGAAGCAGGCGGATCACGTCATTCCAGAGCCAGGGCGCGAAGCGGTCCACCCAGGCATGGAATGCCTGCTGGCTCGACTGGTGGATGTCGTTCCAGAACTGGGCGAATTGGGTGAACCGCAGGCTCTGGTCGGCGACGTAGCGGGCCCCGTCATAGACCATGAAGATGAAGCTGCCGGCCAGCAGCAGAAGGCCGATCAGACGGAAAAAGCCGCGGATCATGCGTCACCCTAACTCCCAGTCGCGCCCCACGCGTCGTCAGGCCTTACCGGGCGCCCCCCGGAAATTCAACCTCTTCAGCGGCTTATCCGGCCCCCGCGGGGGCGATTTCGGGCCCTTTTTGAGTCCCGAAAGCGTTGACGCTTCAGCCCGCGCCATCTATAAGACCGGCCGATGGCGGCGGGCGCAATCCTGCCGCCGCTGTTCTTTGGACAGTGCCGCAGGCGCGGGGCAGCATTTTGCGCTCCTCGCATGGCCGCCTCAAGGACACCCAAGAAAACCACCTTGGACAAATACATCAGAGTTGAGATTTGAACCGGCCGGTGCGCGCAAGCCCGACCACCGAGCGATCACCGCCGAAGGACAGTTAGAGAACCATGGCCAACACCACCTCCGCCAAGAAGGCGACCCGCAAGATTGCCCGCCGCACCATCGTCAACAAGTCGCGCCGCACGCAGATGCGTGGCGCGGTGCGCACCGTCGAGGAAGCGATCAAGAGCGGCGACCGCGAGGCGGCACTGAAGGCGATGAGCCGCGCCGAGCCCGAGCTGATGAAGGCAGCGCAGCGCAACATCATTCACAAGAACAACGCGAGCCGTAAGGTGTCGCGTCTGTCGCAGCGGATCGCCAAGCTCGCCAAGTAAGGGCTCGGCGCGTGAGCTGACTGGAAGACACATTTGTCACGAAGCCCGGCTCGCGCCGGGCTTTTTGTTTTTGTCTCGACTTTTGTCGTGGAAGTTTCTTAGCGCGAGAACACTTCGCGTTGCCGCGCAACGAACTGCGTGTCATGTTTCGTCGCGTCCGTAGTTCTACCGGCTCAACATGCTTAATGCGCCGCACTCGCCCACAGATTGTTCTTCGCTAAGCTGGATAGATGGAATAGCGCGCAAGCATTTCGCGGCGAAACCTGCGACGCGGGGTTACCCTGCAAAAGTAATCGAGAAAAATGACGTCTCGCGAATTACTTATGCACATAGCGTTGGTCAGCGATTGGAAAAATGACCGGCGCGAGACCAAATGTAAATTTTCTATGAAAAATTTTTGGTATTGCACCGTCGTTTGTGACGCGCGTGAATCTGTGCGGTGATTCAAAAACTTGCTTTCGCAACTCAGCATCGGCAACGCCGCAACAGTCGCGAAGAGTCTCGGTCCCCGTCGAATCCACGGATTGTCAGGAAATGTGCTTGGTGTATTTATTTCTTGTTCGCGACGCCCACGGCTCTCCAGATCAGCGCGGTTTGAGACCCAGGGGCGGACGCACAAATCGGCGGCGGTGTGTGCGTTAGCGACGCTTTCCAAGCGAAGCTGGATTGACGGCTCATAGCGATATGAGGACGGACGACCTGTGTCAAAAATTCTCCGGCGATGTCCCCGGCAATTTGGGGGATCGAACAAGAGAGACCAGGACGTCGGTCGGAATCTGGCAGCGGGAACGCGGAGCGAGTGAACGGGTTGACGACGACACGGCGGCGGCGAAGCGCCGGGCATTTCGGTGTTCGGTAGCAGCAGTTCGAATTTGAAGACACGAGCAAGCTGACAACTTGCCGCGATACGTCGCGGCGGGAGGGGGAGGACTTATGCCTTACGGTATCATCACTGCAGTCGAACCAACGACAGCCGAAGCGCAAATTTCCAGTGGTGCCGTAATCAACCCCTCGGACGTCAGTTCCTACCCGCAGCGTCCGTCGAGTACGCGCTGACCTCGCGGGGCGCATCTTCTCCAAACAGCTGATCTGTCGGGTGGCGCATGGTCGCCGCACGGGAGAGCTTTGTCCGGAGCAGACCGCGCCCGCTAGAGGTCGCGCCGTGGCAGCAAACCTGCGCGGCGCTTTCGCAACGAATATCTCTCAGACTTGGAAGTACGAAGGCAATGACGAACACGGAACAGGATCGCTGGTCGCGGGTGAAGGGACGTCTGCGGACGAGCGTTGGCGAGGACGTTTACACGAGCTGGTTCGCACGGATGGATCTGGAGAGCGTGCACGACGAGAGCGTGCACCTGTCGGTTCCGACCCGGTTCCTCAAGAGCTGGATCCAGGCGCATTACGCCGATCGCGTGCTGTCCTGCTGGCAGGCCGAGATGCCGGAAGTGCACAAGATCGACCTTACCGTCCGCTCCGCGATCCGTGCGACGGCTCCGGTGAAGGAAACGGCTGCGCCCGTCGAAGTGCGCCGCATCGAGCGCACCGACGGCCGCCCCGCGCCCGAATTGCGCGCGTTTGCGACTGCGCCGGTGTCGGCAAGCCATGACGCGCTCGGCGGTTCGCCGCTCGATCCGCGCCTGACCTTTGCCAGCTTCGTCGTCGGCCGGTCCAACACGCTGGCCCATGCGGCGGCCCGCCAGGTCGCGGAAGGTCGCCGCGGCGATCCCGTGATGTTCAACCCGCTCTACATTCATGCCGGCGTCGGCCTCGGCAAGACGCACCTGCTGCAGGCGGTGACCTGGTCCGGCAATTCCGGCGGCGAGCGCAAGGTGCTGTATCTCACCGCCGAGAAGTTCATGTACGGCTTCGTCGCGGCGCTGAAGACGCAGACGGCGCTGGCCTTCAAGGAGGCGCTGCGCGGCATCGACGTGCTGGTCATCGACGATCTGCAGTTCCTGCAGGGCAAGTCGACGCAGGCCGAGTTCTGCCACACCCTGAACGCGCTGATCGATGCCGGCCGCCAGGTCGTGATCGCGGCCGACCGTCCGCCGTCGGATCTGGAAAGCCTCGACGACCGCGTGCGCTCGCGGCTCGCCGGCGGCCTCGTGGTCGAGATGGGCTCGCTCGGCGAGGAGCTGCGGCTCGGCATCCTGAAGTCGCGCGTCGCCGCGGCCCGCGTCCACCATGCAAGCTTCGACGTGCCGGAGGAGGTGCTCGACTATCTGGCGCGCACCATCACCCATAACGGCCGCGACCTTGAAGGCGCGATCAACCGCCTGCTGGCGCACTCGAAGCTCAACAACCAGCCGGTGACGCTGGAGATGGCCGAGCGCGAGGTGCGCGACCTGATCCGCCCGCAGGAGCCGAAGCGGATCAAGATCGAGGACATCCAGCGCGTGGTCGCCCGGCAGTACAATGTCAGCCGCTCCGACTTGCTGTCGTCCCGCCGCACCGCCAATGTGGTCCGTCCGCGCCAGGTCGCGATGTATCTGGCGAAGACGCTGACCTTGCGCTCACTGCCGGAGATCGGCCGGCGCTTCGGCGGCCGCGACCACACCACGGTGTTGCACGCCGTGCGCAAGATTGAGGCACTGGTCGCCAAGGACACGGCGCTCTCGGAGGAAGTCGAATCGCTGAAGCGCCAACTGCAGGAATAGGGCCGCTTCATCCGGCCGGCTCGTTCCATCACCCTCCCCTTTGCCAAAGGGGAGGGCTAAACTTTTTTCCGACCCAAAACGTGGGGAACGGGGCTCGTTTCACGCCCGTATCCCTTGCACCGGCCGCCCATACGCGCCACCTTGCGGTCCCCCCGTGGGTTTGATCAAATCCGGTATTGATCCGGCTTTTCGGGTTTCCAATGCCGCGGTGCTGCCCTGAACGGCCGCCCGGCTTTTCCATCTGAGGGATCTGGCGGGTATTGCAATGAAGGTCACCGTCGAGCGCGCGCAACTCCTGAAATCGCTGGGTCACGTTCACCGCGTGGTCGAGCGCCGCAACACCATCCCGATCCTCGGCAACGTGTTGATCCGCGCCGAGGGCGCCAAATTGTCGCTGAAGGCGACCGACCTCGACCTCGAGGTGACGGAGACCTTGGCCGCCGAGACCGGAACCGCCGGCTCGACCACGGTGCCCGCGCACATGTTCTACGACATCGTCCGCAAGCTGCCCGACGGCTCGCAGATCGTGCTGGAAGCCGATGGCGACCGCTCGGTGCTCGCCGTGCGTGCCGGCCGCTCGCGCTTCACGCTGCAGACCCTGCCCGAGAGCGACTTCCCGGGCCTTGCCGCTGGAGACATGACGCATTCGTTCTCGCTGCCGGCGTCCGACATCAAGCGCCTGATCGACCGCACCCAGTTCGCGATCTCGACCGAGGAGACCCGCTACTACCTCAACGGCATCTATCTGCACGCGGCCGGCAGCGCCAAGGCGGCGACCCTGCGCGGGGTTGCGACCGACGGCCACCGGCTGGCGCAGATCGACCTCGCGCTGCCCAAGGGCGCAACCGGCATGCCCGGCGTGATCGTCCCGCGCAAGACGGTCGGCGAGGTGCAGCGGCTGATCGAGGGCGACGACGCCGAGATCTCGATCGAGCTGTCGGACGGCAAGATCCGCTTCACGCTCGGCAATGTGGTGCTGACCTCGAAGCTGATCGACGGCACCTTCCCGGACTATGGCCGCGTCATTCCGCAGAACAACGACAAGGAACTCGTCGTCGACAAGAAGGACTTCGAGGCCGCCGTCGACCGCGTCTCGACGATTTCCAGCGAACGCGGCCGCGCGGTGAAGCTCGCGCTGTCCGCGGGCAAGCTGGTGCTCTCGGTCACCAACCCGGATTCCGGCAGCGCCACTGAAGAACTCGAGGTCGAGTACGCCTCCGACGCGCTCGATATCGGCTTCAACTCGCGCTATCTGCTCGACATCGCCGCCCAGATCGAGGGCGAGGTCGCGGTGCTGAAGCTCGCCGATCCCGGTTCGCCGACCCTGGTGCAGGACCGCGACAGCAAGGGCGCGCTCTACGTGCTGATGCCGATGCGGGTGTGATGACCCTCTCCACACGCGCAACTGCACCCTCCCCCCTTGTGGGAGAGGGTGGCGCCGAAGGCGCCGGGTGAGGGGTTGGTGCCGCGAACACCGCACCATCGACCGACCGATGAACGCCTCCGCACCTTCGCAAAGAAGATGCGCCGAGAGCCGACTGACGCGGAAGCGAAGATGTGGCGCCTGCTGCGCGATCGGCGCCTGTCGCACTTGAAATTTCGAAGGCAGGTTCCATTTCGCAATTACATTCTCGACTTCGCGTGCTTTGAGAAGCGCCTCGCCATCGAGATCGACGGCGGTCAGCACGCTTCGTCGCCGCGTGATGCATCCAGGAGTGACGCGCTTGCGGCGGAAGGCTTTCAGGTCTTGCGCTACTGGAACAATGACGTCTTGCGGACGCCCGGGGCAGTGCTGGAAGACATTGTCGCCAAGCTTGCCGAGCTGTGAGATACCCCTCACCCGTCGCCTCACTTCGTGAAGGCGCCACCCTCTCCCACAGGGGGAGAGGGGAAGGAAGACAGATGACCCCGTCCCGCATTCATCGCCTGTCGCTGACGCATTTCCGCAATTACCGGACGGCGACGCTGCAGGTCGCCGGCGACATGGTGGTGCTGGTCGGGCCGAACGGCGCCGGCAAGACCAATTGCATGGAAGCGGTCTCGTTCCTGTCGCCGGGTCGCGGCCTGCGCCGCGCGACGCTGGAGGACATCGCCGACAATCAGGGCGACGGCTCCTGGGCGGTGTCGGCCGAAGTCGAGGGCGCGCTCGGCCTCGCCACGCTCGGCACCGGTATTGATCCGCCGACCGGTGACGCCGGCAGCACAAGGCGCTGCCGCATCGACCGCGAACCGGTGGGTTCCGCGACCGCTTTCGGCGATCATTTGCGCATCGTGTGGCTGACGCCGGCGATGGACGGCCTGTTCATGGGCGCCGCCTCGGAACGGCGGCGCTTCTTCGATCGCCTGGTGCTGGCGATCGATTCCGAGCATTCCAGCCGCGTCTCCGCGCTGGAGCGCTCGCTGCGCTCGCGCAACCGGCTGCTCGAGGTGCGCAACTATGACGACCATTGGTGTGACGCGATCGAGCGCGAGACCGCGGAGCTTGCGGTCGCGGTCGCCGCGTCGCGCGGCCAGACCGCCGCCAAGCTCGCCGTGATGCTGCGCGAGCGCGGCGCCGCCTCGGCCTTCCCCTCCGCCGAGATCATGCTCGACGGCTGGATGGAGAACGCGCTGCTACAGGAGCCCGCAACCGCAGTGGAGGACCGCTACCGCGAGATCCTGCGCGCCGGCCGGCCGCGCGATGCCGCCGCCGGCCGCACGCTGGACGGCCCGCATCTGACCGATCTGCAGGTGATCTACGCGCCGAAGAACATGCCGGCGCGTGACGCCTCGACCGGCGAGCAGAAGGCGCTCTTGATCGGGCTGGTGCTGGCGCACGCCACGATGGTCGCGGAGATGACCGGCATCGCACCGCTGCTGCTGCTCGACGAGGTCGTCGCCCATCTCGATCCGAACCGCCGCAAGGCGCTGTTCGACGAGCTCGCCAAGCTCGGCGCGCAGGTCTGGATGACCGGCGCCGATCCCGCGGCGTTCGTCGACATCGGCCCTCGGGGGGAGATTTTCGACGTCGAATCCGGCCGCGCCACGCGGCGCGGCTGATTGGCTAGTCTAGGGCAATCTGAAGCGATGGCGCCGTCGCAGAGCGCATTGCCAAAATATCGAAAACAACCCCATGCAAAGTAGCCAGCGGCGGCCGGCGTTCGACCAAGCAGCTTGACACGTCGGGCAACTCAGGAACATTATTCTAATATTCCGAAATTGCGCCAGCATCCCTCGCCCCCGGTTCGCCCATGCCCAGCGGGGAGAAGCGAACCTCCGAAGCCGCTCCAATTCAGCCTGGTCTCATCATGTTTCTGGCGGCGCAGAATCGGCCTCGATGAGGGCTCCGAATCCGCCACCGAATCGGGCTTTTCAAAGCCCTCGGAATCCGCCTTTGAAGACCTTGAAAAAGGCCTAAAAAATCCCATCTATTCAATAGTTTGTAGATGGAGACTTTGCGCTAGGCGCAACCCCTCTTTCGTGGCACAAATAGCGGAATCAGCGCCTCATTTTGTGCAGCTGATTCGGGACATCCTCGAAGGCCTCACATGACTGAACCTGCCCGGCAGACCCCTGCCGAATCTGAGCATCCCATTCCGGCTGAATATGGTGCGGAATCGATCCGGGTGCTGAAGGGCCTCGACGCCGTCCGCAAGCGGCCCGGCATGTATATCGGCGACACCGACGACGGTTCCGGCCTGCACCACATGGTCTACGAGGTCGTCGACAATGCGATCGACGAGGCGCTGGCGGGCCATGCCAGCCGCGTCCTGGTCACCCTCAACGCCGACAATTCCGTCACCGTGTACGACGACGGACGCGGCATTCCGGTCGGCATCCACAAGGAAGAGGGCGTCTCGGCAGCCGAAGTCATCATGACCCAGCTGCACGCCGGCGGAAAATTCGACCAGAACTCCTACAAGGTTTCCGGCGGTCTGCACGGCGTCGGCGTCTCCGTCGTCAACGCGCTCTCCAGCAAGCTCGCGCTGCGGATCTGGCGCGACGACAAGGAGCACTACATCGAATTCGCGCACGGCGACGCCGTGGCGCCGCTCAAGGTGGTCGGCGATGCCCCGGGCAAGCGCGGCACCGAGGTCACCTTCCTCGCCTCGACCGAGACCTTCAAGAACGTCGAATACGATTTCGCGACGCTCGAGCACCGGCTGCGCGAGCTCGCCTTCCTCAACTCCGGCGTCCACATCGTGCTGTCCGACATGCGCCACGCGGTCGAGAAGCGCGAGGAGATGCATTATTCCGGCGGCGTCGAGGAATTCGTCAAATATCTCGACCGCAACAAGAAGGCGATCGTGCCGGCGCCGATCATGGTGCGATCGGAAGCCAACGGCATCGGCGTCGAGGCGGCGCTGTGGTGGAACGACAGCTACCACGAGAACGTGCTGTGCTTCACCAACAACATCCCGCAGCGCGACGGCGGCACCCATCTGGCCGGCTTCCGCGGCGCGCTGACGCGCCAGGTCAACGGCTATGCCGAGGCCAATGCGAAAAAGGAAAAGATCGCGCTGACCGGCGACGATTGCCGCGAAGGCCTCACCGCGGTGCTGTCGGTGAAGGTGCCCGATCCGAAATTCTCGTCGCAGACCAAGGACAAGCTGGTGTCCTCGGAGGTTCGACCGGTGGTCGAGAACGTCCTGAACGAGGCGCTGGCCGCCTGGTTCGAGGAGAATCCGAAGGAAGCCAAGGAAATCGTCGGCAAGGTGATCCAGGCCGCCGCAGCCCGCGAGGCTGCACGCAAGGCGCGCGAGCTGACACGCAAGAATCCGCTCAGCGTCTCCTCGCTGCCCGGCAAGCTCGCCGACTGCCAGGAAAAGGATCCGGCGAAGTCTGAGCTGTTCATCGTCGAGGGCGACTCGGCAGGCGGCAGCGCCAAGCAGGGCCGCAATCGCGAATTCCAGGCGGTGCTGCCGCTGCGCGGCAAGATCCTGAATGTCGAGCGCGTGCGCCCCGACAAGATGCTGTCGTCAGAGCAGATCGGCACCCTGATCACCGCGCTCGGCACCGGCATCAGCGACGATTTCTCGGTCGACAAGCTGCGCTATCACAAGATCATCGTGATGACCGACGCCGACGTCGACGGCGCCCATATCCGCACGCTGCTGCTGACCTTCTTCTATCGCCAGATGCGCTCGATCATCGACGGCGGCTTCCTCTATATCGCCCAGCCGCCGCTCTATAAGGTCTCGCGCGGCAAGTCCGAGCAATATCTGAAGGACGAGCGCGCGCTCGAGGATTATCTGATCTCGACCGGGCTCGACGAGTGCGTCTTCAAGCCGGCCTCCGGCGACGACCGCTCGGGCCGTGATCTGCTGTCGCTGGTCGAAGACGCCCGGGTCATCCGCTCGGTGCTGCGCAACCTGCACAGCCGCTATAATCGCGCCGTCATCGAGCAGGCCGCGATCGCGGGCGTGCTCAATCCCAGAATCACGAGCGATATCGCCACCGCCAATTCGGCGGCCGAATACATTGCCAAGCGGCTGGACGCCGTGGCCGAAGAGGTCGAGCGCGGCTGGATCGGCACCTTCACGGAAGGCCAGGGGTTTCAGTTCGAGCGCACCGTGCGCGGGGTCAGGGAATTCGCCGTGATCGACGACGCCTTCCTCGGCTCGGCCGACGCCCGCAAGCTCGATGAATACGCGACCGAACTGCAGGAGATCTACGTGCGCGCGGGCAAGCTGCGGCGCAAGGATGCCGAGCAGATCATCCACGGCCCGATCGACCTGTTCGAGGCCGTGACCGACGCCGCCCGCAAGGGCATCTCGCTGCAGCGCTACAAAGGTCTCGGCGAGATGAACCCGGAACAGCTCTGGGAGACCACGCTGGACACCGAGGCGCGCTCGCTGCTGCAGGTGAAGATCAAGGAGGTCGACGAGGCCGACGATATCTTCACCAAGCTGATGGGCGACGTGGTCGAGCCGCGCCGTGAGTTCATCCAGGACAATTCGCTCAGCGCCACCATCGACATCTAGGGTTCTGCGGACGGCCAGGCGGGCGTGCGCTTCTCGGCGCCGGCGCGGCGCTACCTTTCGTGTGGAAGCTGCGCCGGAAGTTGTGTTACGGTGCCGGACGGCCGTTGATTCCGTTGTGGAATTTCCAATGGCCCGGTCTGAATGATGCGTTAGGGGACAATCCGCGTGCCGCCGATCCAATACATCGTCGAAGGCGGCCGCCGCCTTTCGGGCACCATCGAGCCATCTGGCAACAAGAACTCCGCGCTGCCGATCATCGCCGCGGCACTGCTCACCGAGCACCCGGTCACGCTGACCAACGTGCCGCGCATCCGCGACACCGAAACGCTGGTCGAATTGTGCCGCTCGGTCGGCGCCACCGCCGAATGGACCGAGCGCAACACGCTGCAGATTCATGCCAAGGAGATCCGCGCCGCCGATCTCGATCCGGCGCTATGCGCGCGCATCCGCGCCTCGATCCTGCTCGCAGGCCCGCTGCTCGCCCGCTGCGGCGAGGTCGCGCTGCCGCCGCCCGGCGGCGACGTGATCGGCCGCCGCCGGCTCGACACGCACTTCCTGGCCTTCGAGCAGCTCGGCGCCACCGTCACCGCGACACACCGGCTCGAATTCCGCGCCACGCGGCTGAAGGGCGCCGACGTGTTCCTCGACGAGCCCAGCGTCACCGCGACGGAGAACGCGCTGGTCGCCGCCGTCGCCGCCCGCGGCACCACCTATCTGCGCAACGCGGCCTCCGAGCCGCACGTGCAGGACCTCGCCAATTTCCTGATCGCGCTCGGCGCCAGGATCGAAGGTGTCGGCACCAACACCATCGTCGTGCACGGGCCGGCGACGCTCGGCAGCACGACTTTCGCGATCCAGCCCGACCATATCGAGGTCGGATCGCTGATCGGGCTTGCCGCGGTGACCCGCTCGCCGCTGCGCATCGCGCGCGCCGGCGTCGAGCATCTGCGCTCGATCCGGATGGGTTTTGAGCGGCTCGGCATCGTCTGCGGCGTCGAGGGCGACGACCTCGTCGTACCGTCCGGCCAGACCATGAAGATCCAGGACGATTTCGGCGGCCATGTGCCGAAGCTCGAGGACCAGCCCTGGCCGGCCTTCCCGGCCGACCTGATGTCGATCGCGATCGTCACCGCGACGCAGTGCGACGGCGTCATCCTGATGCACGAGAAGATGTTCGAATCCCGGATGTTCTTCGTCGACAACCTGATCGCGATGGGTGGCCGCATCGTGCTGTGCGACCCGCACCGCGCGATCGTCGCCGGCCCCAGCCGGCTGCGCGGCGCGCCGATGAACTCGCCCGACATCCGGGCAGGTATGGCGATGCTGCTCGCCGCGGTGTGCGCCGAGGGCACCTCCACCATCAACAACGCCGACCAGATCGAGCGCGGCTATGAGCGGATCGATGAGCGGCTCAACGCCCTCGGCGCCAAGATCAAGCGGATTCCCGCGCGATCGTGATTCCCTGCGGCAGCTTGGCCATCCTTCCGGCCGGTTTGCCGTGCTAAGCGTGCCGTCATGACCTGCATCGACAAGATCGACCCGGCCGCGCCGAACGCGGCCGTTGTCGTCCCTCGCAACCTGCTCACGGCCGAGCTCGCGGAAACGCTGAAGCTCGCGGTGCCGCTCGCGCTGACGCAGCTCGGTCAGATCGCAATGATGACGACCGATCTCGCCTTCATCGGCCGGCTCGGCAGCGAAAAGGTCGCCGCCGCGGCGCTGGCGCATACCGTGTATTTCGTCAGCTTCACCATCGGCATGGGCATGATGTCGGCGGTCTCGCCCTTGGCCGCGCAGGCGTTCGGCGCGCGCAACCCGCGCGTGATGCGGCGCGCGCTCCGCGTCGGCCTGTGGGCCGGCTTCTTCATGGTGCTGCCGCTGATGGCGCTGCCGTTCCAGGGCGAGCGCATCCTGCTCGCGCTCGGCCAGACCCAAGCCACCGCGCATCTGGCGCAGCAATATCTGTTCGGGCTCGCCTGGGGCATCTTGCCGGCGCTGTGGTTCATCGCGCTCCGCGGCTTCATGAGCGCCGTGAACCGGCCGGAGCCGGTGCTGTGGATCACGCTTGCCGCGATCCCGGCCAATGCGCTGATGGTCTACCTGTTGCTGTACGGCAAATGGGGCATGCCCGAACTCGGCATGTTCGGCGCCGGGCTTGCGACCACGATCGTCAATCTCGGCACCTTCCTTGCCGGCGTGTGGTTCGCGGCGCGCCGGCGCCCGTTCCGCAAGTACCACGTATTCAGCCGCGTCTGGCGCATCGACTGGCCGCTGATGGGCAAGCTGGTCGCCGTCGGCGCGCCGATCTCGATCGCCTTCCTGCTGGAATACGGCCTGTTCGGTGCGGCCGGTCTGCTGATGGGGCTGATCAGCACCACGGCGCTGGCCGCGCACCAGATCGCGCTGCAGATCGCGGCGATCCTGTTCATGGTGCCGTTCGGCGTCAGCATGGCCGCTACCGTGCGGGTCGGCCAGGCCGTCGGCCGCCGCGATACCGACGCGGTGCAGCGTGCCGGCTTTGTCGCGGTCGCATTGTCCGGCGTCTTCATGAGCGTCATGACGCTCGCGGTGATCCTCGCGCGTTTCGAGATCGCGGCGCTGTTTCTCGGCGAGGCCTCCGACACCACCGCGCAGCTCACCGCGGCGCTGCTGTTGATCGGCGCGACCTTCTTCATCGCCGACGGCATCCAGACCACCACCGCGGGCGCGCTGCGCGGCATGAACGACACCCAGGTGCCGCTGCTGTTCGCCGTCATCAGCTATTGGCTGATCGGCTTCGCGTCGGCCTCCGCGCTCGCCTTCTGGGCGAAGCTCGACGCCGCCGGTGTCTGGATCGGGCTGTCGCTCGGGACGGCGGTCTATGCGACCCTCCTTGTCTTGCGTTTCCGCCTGCTGGCACGCAGACTGGGCAAATGAGGGTCGACGAGGTCACGCCGAACGTGGATTCAGCCGCGCTGCTCGCCGGCGCGCAATTCATCGATGCGTTCCGGATCGCGACCACGCGTCCGGACCTCGACGCGCGCCACGCCGCCGAAGCGATGGTGACGCGCCAGCCGCGCTGGTTCGAATGGCTGGTCGCCTTGCGCAATCTCCTGGTCGCGCCGCTCGGCCTGAAGACGTCAGGCGCAACTGAGGGCGTGGCGCGCGACATGATCGGGATCTTTCCGGTGGTCAGCGAAACGCCGGAGCGGCTGGTTGCGGGCTTCAACGACAAGCATCTCGACTTCCGGCTCGTCGTCGACGTCGCGCCCGCAGGGCCCGCGCGCAGCATCACCGCGACCACGCTGGTGCTCACCCATAACTGGCTCGGGCGGGCCTATCTTACGGTGATCATGCCGTTCCACCGCCTGATCGTGCCCGCGATGCTGCGCAAGGCCGTAGACTGAGCCCTGCTCCATCTCAAGCCGCGCTCTTCTCCGGCGTGTCGGCGACGATCTTCTCGGAGCCGTCGGCGTTGGTGCACCAATTGCCGTGGCAGCGCTTGAGGTCGTTGAGATTCTGCCGCATCTGGTCGAGCGAGAAGCCGAGCGCGTAGAAGCGCTCGGCGGCATCGACCGGCAGGCCGCGGATCAGGCCATCCCTGCGGACCGCGGCGACCTCCTCGCTATAGGCATGCAGCGCGGCATCGACCGGCGCCATGTCGGCCGGGCCGCTGCCGGCGCGCAAGGCGGTCGCGACCGCCACCATGTAAGTCACGATCGCCTTGCTGACGTCGGCCAATGGCCGCGCCAGCCTCGCCTGAATATCCGTCGGCAGCGGCACCACACAGGCGCGCCCGATCATCACGACGTCGTGCCGCAGCCGCTGGATGGTCCGCAGCAACGGACCGGTGTCCGGCCCCGATGACAGATGCATCGAGCGCTCGCGCTCGGCCTCGAGGCCGGTCGCGTGCAGATTGGTCACCGCGGTGCCGATGCCGTCCTGGATCCGGTGCAGCGCGTCGTTGTCGAGGCCGCGGGTCAGCCCGGCGAGCAATTCGGCGAACGCCGCCGACAGCAGCTCCAACAGCTTCGATCCATTGACCCTGATTTGGCTGACCGCGCGCGACGGCAGCACCAGGAACGAGATCAGGAGCCCGGTGAGCGCGCCGACCGTCACCTCGAGGACGCGGTCGATCGCGGAATCCAGCGGGTTGGAGTGATGCATCGTCGGCAGCAGCAGCACGATCACCGCCGTCACCGTCGCAGAGTTCAGGCTCGGATTGAGCGCGGCGATGAAGGCCAGCGGCACGATCGCCAGCACCAGCAGCGCCAGCAGGCTGCCCTCGCCGGAATGCGGGATCAAAACTGCAATCGCGCCGCCATAGACGGCGCCGCCGATGGTACCGAGCATGTAGTCGCGGCTGGCCTTCAGCGAGCGGCCGACGCTCATCTGGGTCACGATCAGCGAGGTCAGCACCGCCCAGAGCGGCAGCATCAGGTTGAGCGCCAGCGCGATGGTATAGGCCGCCACGCCGGCGGACGCGATCCGGACCGCCAGCGCCAGCTGCGTCTTGCGGGTCCAGAGCTGGTCGAACATGCGTTTTGCGAAGGTCCTCATGCACCGTGATCCGCAATCAAAGGAAAGGCCCGTGTTACATGACTTGAAGCTAACCGACCTGAAGCTAACCGATCTGGAGCATGGCAGCTGCCCGCGGCGGCAAGGTGGCTTGAAAGGCCTGACCTGCCCGCCTACCCTGCGCCGCAAAATTGAGGAAACACGATGGCCCACGAAACCGCAACGCTCGCCGCCTATGTCGCCGACCTGAAATATTCCGACATTCCGCCGGAGGTGCTGGAGCGCGCCAAGGTTTTGACGCTGGATTTCCTCGGCAGCACCATCCGCGCCCGGCGCGACGCGGAATCGACGCCCTCGCTGATGAAGATGCTGGAGGCGCTGGCGCTCGACGGCAAGGGCGAGGCCACCGTGTTCGGCGACACCAAGACCTGGACCCCGGCGGTCGCCGCGCTGCTCAACGGCGCGCTCGGCCATTCGCTCGACTTCGACGACACCCACGCCGATTCCTCGCTGCATCCGAGCGCACCGGTGGTGCCCGCCGCGTTCGCGGTCGGCGAGATGGTCGGCGCCTCCGGCCGCGACGTGCTGACCGCGATCGTCGCCGGTTATGAAGTGTGCTGCCGGCTCGGCAACGCGCTCGACCCGACCTCGCATTACGCCCGCGGCTTCCACCCGACCGCGACCGCCGGCACCTATGGCGCCGCCGCGGCGGCGGCCAAGCTGTTCGGATTGTCGAAAGAGCAGATCGTCTCCGCGTTCGGCGTCTCCGGCAGCCAGGCTGCGGGCTCGCTGCAATTCCTGGTCAACGGCGCCTGGAACAAGCGCTACCAGGTCGGCGCCGCCGCGATGAACGGCGTGATCGCCGCGACCCTGGCACGCAACGACTTCGTCGGCTCGAGCGAGGCGGTCGAGGGCAAGCACGGCCTGCTGGTCGGCTATAGCGACGATGCGCATCCGGACAAGGCGGTGGCGGGCTTGGGCCACACCTATGAGACGCTGAAGATCGGCGTGAAGCCGTATCCGAGCTGCCGCTACACCCACGCCGCGATCGACGCGCTGATCGCGATGCGGCGCGAGCACAATCTGACGCCCGACCAGATCAGGAAGGTCGAGATCGGCCTGCATCGCAACGGCATCACGCTGACCGGCGACGCCGCCACCAAGCGCCACCCGACCTCGGTGGTCGGCGGCCAGTTCTCGATGTTCTTCACCGGCGCGATCGCGCTCGACCAGGGCCATTTCGGCTGGGACGATTACGACCGGCTGGGCGATGCGGCCATCGACGCGCTCGCCGACAAGTTCGACGTGGTGCAGGACGACCGGCTCGAGATTGGCCGCACCCATCCGTTCGGCGCCCGCGTCTCGATCACGACAGATGACGGCACCCATGAGCGCCTCTATGCCGATCCCTCCGGCGAGCCGACCTCGTTCCCCGACGCAAAGGCGATGCAGCAGAAATTTCTGACGCTGGCCCGCCCGGTGCTCGACAAGCGCGCCGACCAGCTCGCCGACGCCATCCTGACGCTCGAGCGCTTCGACCGCGTCGAGAAGGCGACGCAGCTGGGACGGCAGTAACGGCGGCGCTCGTCGACTACAGCGCAGGCTGCGCGCCACACCCACCACTGTCGTCCCTGCGAAAGCAGGGACCCATACTCCGCAGCAGATGTTGTGAATGGGATTCGTCGTTCCAGCGTCACGCAATAAGCGGCATTTGTGGTTATGGGTCCCTGCGTTCGCAGGGACGACACTGAGTTTGGGAGAACACGAGCTCCTCGCCTACTCCGCCCCATCAACGATCACGAAATCGCCGTCGGAATATTTCTGCCGGATCGCCTTCGCGGCCTGATATTCCGGGCAGGTGTAGCATTCCATCGCGGTGGCGCGATCCTTGAATTCGATGACGAAGTTGCGCTGGCGCGCTGCGCCTTCCATCACCTCATAGGGGCCATTGCGCACGATGAAATTGCGCCGTACTTCTCGAACACCGGGATCGCGGCGGCGAGATATTCGGGATAGCGGGCTTCATCGTGAACCGTGACGTGCACGATCCAGTAGGCTTTCGGCATGATGGTCTCCGGTTGACGCGTGCTTCAAGAAAACTATGGCGCGCCTCCTCGCGAGATGCGCCACAGCATCAGAAAATTCCGGAGGCCGAGATTCAATTCACGTTCGCGCGGGTGTTGTGTGACATGCCGGTCAATTGCCGCCCGCGAGCCGCGCGCTTGCAGACGTCGCTGTGACGACGTCACGAACCAGATCGAACACGCCGTCCGCCTCGGTCGGCATGTTCGGCGAGCGGCCGAGCCGGACGATGACGAGGTGCTGCGACGGCACGATAATCACATACTGCCCGATCGTGCCCTTGGCGAAGAAGGCATCGCGCGGCCAGCCGTGCGCGACCCGGTAGTTGGCGCCAAAGCTGTCGCCGAGATCGGTCCAGAACCCCGCGCCGATGCCGACCCAGGCGTGCGGCGTCGGCGATGCGGAATACTTGACCCAGCCCTCAGGCAGGAGGCGCTTGCCGCCCGCCACGCCGTCATCGAGGTAGAGCTGGCCGAACCGCGCCCAGTCGCGCGCGCTCGCCATCATCGCGCCCGATCCTTCCGGCGTGCCCGCCGCATCGAACTGCATCACGACATTGCGCATGCCGAGCGGTCCGAACAGCTCCTCACGCGCGAAGCGCATCACATCAGCCGCATGCCCGCCGACGGCGTTCCGGACCAGATGCGAGAGGATCAGGTAGTTGCCGTCGTGATAGTTCCAGACCCGGCCGGGCGCGCTCTCCAGCGGAGCGCTCTCGGCGAAGGCGGCCATATCCGATTCCATGAACTTCATACGGTTGACCGGCTCGAGCACGGATGCCAGCGACGCCTGCAGCGAACTGCCGAGTGCGAGGCCCGCGGTGTGGCGCAACAGCTGATCGACCGTGATCGCGTGCCGCGGATCTTTCGGATCCTGCCAGGCCGCGATCGGTACCGGCCGATCGACCGCCAGCTTGCCGTCGCGCACCAGGATTCCGATCAGCGCCGAGATCACCGATTTGGTCGCGGAGAAACCGAGCAGCGGCGTGTCGGTGCCGACGCCGTCGGCGTAGCGCTCGGCGACGATGCGGCCGTCCTTCATCACGACAACAGCGCGGGTGCGGCGGAACGGCGGCTCCGCCGGTTCGGCAAAGGCGCGGTCGACCGCGGCCGCAAGCTGCGGGGTTTGCGGCGCGACGAGCGCGGGGCCGGCGATCTCGGGCAGCAGCGCGGCCTGCGGCCTCAAAGACGGCAACGCAATCTCGCCCAGCGTCTCGCCATGGTCGAGCGTGCAGCCCATGCCCTCGCGATAGACCGCATGGCTGCGGCCGAGCCCGAACAGCGTCACGGTGACGTCCTTGCGATCGAGGTCGACCTCGGTGTCCATCGCCCAGGTGATCAGGCCGGCGCCCGGCATCGCGTCCGTGGTCTCGGTCAGGTTTCGCCTCGGGTCGAGCCCGCTGACGAAGGTCTCCGAGCAGATCACATTGGCGACAAAGCCGGTCGCGACCTCGGGCACATCGCGAGCGCGAGCGGCGGACAGCGCCAACGCACCGAACGCGGTGGTGGCGGCGAGAATGAGAAAGAGCTTTCGACGGGTCACGGGATCCTCCTGCATGGCGCGATGGGCATGGCCAGGATCAGGCCGCAGGGGGTGCGATAGCGCTCGCCGGATTCGAAAATCGGGCTGGCCGAGAATTGGCGGCGGCTGGCCGATTCTGGAATTTTATAATGATTACAACGGCTAGAATCGCGAGCTGCGTGCTTCGTGAGGAGAGCACGCCAGTCGGGCTCCCTCCCCCCTTGCGGGGGAGGGTTGGGGAGAGGGGTAGGCCCCGGGCGAGATGGTCGATAGATTCGTCGCTATCGCAGATCGCTTTCCCCCCTCGCCGAGGGAAATCTGAAAGAGCGCGTCGTGTGGTACCCCTCTCCCTAACCCTCCCCCGCAAGGGGGGAGGGAACCCTACCACGGTGCGTCCCTCACATACGCGGGGTCACGCCACACCCGCCTTCAGCCGCCGATACTCCGTCGGGGTCACGCCAGTCGTCGCCTTGAAGGCGCGGTTGAAGGGGCCGAGCGACTGGAAGCCGGCGTCCATCGCGATGGTGATGACCGGGACCTCGGCCTGCGCGGGGTCGGCGAGCGCGGCCTTGGCTTCCTCGATCCGGTGGTTGTTGAGGAAGACGTTGAAATTGCGGTAGCCGAGCCGCTGGTTGATCAGCCGCCGCAAACGGTACTCGGGGATCTTCAGCCGGGTCGCCAGCGTTCCGATCGTGACATTGTCGTGGCGATAGATGCGCTCGTCCGCCATCAGCCGCATCAGGGCATCGACCAGCTTGCGGTCAGCCGCCTCCTCGGCTGCAGCCGGCTTCGTCAGCACGACGGCCTCCGCCGGCACCGTGAACAGGTCGGCGCCGTCGACGCGCATCATCGCCCAGGTGATTGCGGCCACGATGGCGGTGAGCACGGCCGCGTTCATCAGGTTGGCCCATTCCACTGTCACACGGCTGCCGGCATAGGCTATCTGAAGCAGCGCATTGAATCCGCCGTACAGCGCAGACGCGGCGACGATGAAGACACGGACACGGCGGCGGCGCTCGACCAGATCCGCCGACCATGATCCGATGGTTTGCCCCACCGCAAGCGCAACGAACACGAGCGTGAGCGAATTGACCATGGTGATCGCGAGCCGCGCGTGACCGGCGGGTGCAATCCACATGCAACTGACGAAGCTGTAGGCCACGACCGCGGCCCAGATCAGGCCGTGCCACCAGCGCAGCACAAACGCGTCATCGAACAGCGCGCGCGTGAACAGCCAGAACACCACGATATCGCCGGTCGAGAGCGCGATCAGTGGCGCATGCCAGTCGGAGACCGGCGGCCCGGCACCGATCGACGCGGTCACCGCATGCGCGACCGCGCCGAGCGCGAAAGCGGCCGCAAGGCGCCCGGAAAGCGCCTTGCGAAAATCAGTCAGCAGCAAGGCGGCAAGCACCAGCAGCAGCGCCACGCTGGCGCTGCGCAGGCAGAGTTCAAGTGCGGCCCAATCCGAAGCAGCCGATGTCATCGCCGAACAATCGTCGGTCGGACATGGTTTTTCAAGATGGCTCGCGCTGCCAGCGCTGGCGCGACGTCACCCAGATATCGACCTCATCGCCCTCGAGCCTGCCCGGCCCCTCGTTCACGGCACCGAGCCGCCGCGCCACGGCCTGGGATGCTGCGTTGGCCGGATCAATGCAATGGATGATGCGGTCGACCGTGAAGTTGTCGAATACCCAATCGATCGCGGCGCGCGCCGCCTCCACCGCATAGCCTTTGCCGCGGTGCTCTTTGGCAATGCCCCAGCCGACCTCGAAGCCCGGCCATTCCGGCGGAAAATACGGACCGACGCGACCGATGTAGCGGCTGGAAGACTTCTCCTCGACCGCGAACATGCCGAAACCGTGCAGCGCCCAATGGCCCGAGATGACGGCGGCATTGCGCCAGCCCTTCAGCTCCGACGTGACCGGCTGATGATCCGGCGTGATGAAGCGCGCCGTCTCGGGATCGGATAGCATTTTCGTGTTCTCAGCGACATCGGATGCACGCCACGGCCGCAGGATGAGCCGCGCGGTCTCGATCACGGGACCGTCGACCCGCAGCAGTCTTGCGCCTGGCTTGATCAGAGAAACCATCGGCACCTCCGGTTTCCAAGATTATGCTGTTATCACGCGCGCGCACGCGCCAGAAGTATGTCGTCGTCCCTGCGAAAGCAGGGACCCATAACCACAAGGCTTTGTTGTTAGGCGAAGCCATGGCCACAGCCTGCTCAATCACCGCGCCCTGTGGTTATGGGTCCCGGCTCGCGCTTCGCTTGGCCGGGACGACGATTGGAGTATGATCGCCACACCACTGTTAAGGAGTCCGACATGAGCTGGCAGCCCTCGACCGATCCCGAACTCGGCGATCCCAAGACCTGCGACGCGCTGGATCTGATCATCGTGCCGCGCACCCGCGATCTCGGCGACGGCTTTGCGGTGCGCCGCGCGCTGCCGCACGGCAAGCGCCAGATGGTGGGACCCTTCATCTTCTTCGACCATTTCGGACCGGTGCAGTATCTCGCCGGCAAGGGCATGGACGTGCGGCCGCATCCGCATATCGGGCTCGCCACCGTCACCTACCTGTTCGACGGCAGCATCATGCACCGCGACAGCGAGGGCAACATCCAGGAGATCCAGCCCGGCGCGATGAACCTGATGACCGCGGGCCGCGGCATCGCGCATTCCGAGCGCACGCCTGACGTGCAGCGCCGCGACGGCCAGAAGATGCTGGGCCTGCAAAGCTGGATCGCGCTGCCTGCGGGCAAGGAGGAGATCGCGCCGTCGTTCCAGCATTATGGCGCGGGCGACCTGCCGATGATCTCCGAGCGCGACTTCACCGCGCGCATCATCGCCGGCTCCGCGTTCGGCATCACCTCGCCGGTCAGCATGGTCTCGCCGTGGTTTTACACTGAAGTGACCGCGAAGGCCGGCACATCGGTGCCGCTCGACCCCGACCATGAGGAGCGCGCGATCTACCTCGTCGACGGCGAGGTCGAGATCGCCGGCGACCGCCACGAGGGACCGCGGCTCCTGATCTTCCGGCCCGGCGACCGCATCACCGTGAAGACGCTGCGGCCGACCCGGATGATGTTCCTCGGCGGCGACGCGCTGGAGGGGCCGCGCCACATCTGGTGGAATTTCGTCTCGTCATCCAAGGAGCGGATCGAGCAGGCCAAACAGGACTGGAAAACCGGCCGTTTCGCGCAGGTTCCGCACGAACACGAGTTCATTCCGCTGCCGGAGTGAGTTATTTCCTGTGATAACCTCGAACGCCCGCACGGCCGTGTGCGGGCGTTCGTCTTTGCAAGCCACCTATTCTGAAAAGCCACCTAGAGAGATCACGCCATGACCGCGATGCTATCCAGCGATTTGCCCCTGCCCCGGATCGGCCGCGGCAAGGTGCGCGATATCTACGCCGTCGGCGACGACCGCGTGCTGCTGCTGACCACCGACCGGATCTCGGCGTTCGACGTGGTGATGGCGGAAACCATTCCGATGAAGGGCGCGGTGCTGACCCAGATCAGCGCCTGGTGGTTCCGGCAGCTCGAGGGCACCGTGCCGCATCACATGATCAGCGCCGATGCCGACGAGATCATCCGCGCGGTGCCTGAACTGAAGGATCATCGCGCCGACATCCTCGGCCGCGCGATGTTGTGCAAGCGCACCACCGTGTTCCCGATCGAATGCGTGATCCGCGGCTACATCTCCGGCTCGGCGTGGAAGGAATACGCGGCCGAGGGCACGCTGGCCGGCGAAAAGCTGCCGGCCAGCCTGGTCGAGAGCCAGAAGCTCGAACCCGCGATCTTCAGCCCGGCGACCAAGGCCGAGGCCGGCCATGACGAGAACATCACGGTTAAGCGGGTGCGCGAGATCGTCGGTGCCGACGTTGCCGCGACGCTGGAGAAGATGGCGCGCGACGTCTACAGCCATGGCGAGCAGACCAGCCGCGCCCGCGGCATCATCATCGCCGACACCAAGTTCGAGTTCGGCCGCGACAGGGACGGCCGCATCATCCTGATCGACGAGGTGATGACGCCGGATTCGTCGCGCTTCTGGGCGGTCGATGCCTACAAGCCCGGACAGCCGCAGCCGAGCTTCGACAAGCAGCCGCTGCGCGACTACCTCGACGTCGAGCGCCGCGCCGGCCGCTGGAACGGCGACGCCCCCGCCCCGCCGCTGCCAGGGAGCGTGGTGGATGCGACGAGCAAGCGGTACCTTGAGGCCTATCGCCGCGTGACGGGAAGCGAGCTGAAGGTCTAGCAGCACCGTCAGCGCGTTCGCTCTTTCACCGTCACCCCCGCGCAAAGGCTTCGCCTTTGTCGCTGGAGGAGGCCGCAACGCGGCCGTCTCGAAGGGTCGACGGCCCCGGTGGTGGCCGTGCATCCTTCGAGACGCGCGGAGCCTGTCATCGGGCCGCGCTTCGCGCGGACCCGGTGGCGCTCCTCCAGCGACAACGGCAGAGCCGTTGCGCGGGGATGACTGGGGGAGAGGCCGGGTGAATCCCATTCACCCCTGTTGAAGACAAACCTTTTGTCGCGGCGTCCACCGCGCTGCACTCTCCGACCAAACGGAGAGCTTCACGATGCGGCAATTGACTTATGTCGGCGGCAACAAGGTCGAATGGTGGGACGTTCCGGCGCCGAGACTCCAGGACGACCGCGACGCACTGGTGCAGCCGCTCGCGGTGACGCGCTGCGATCTCGATCTTGCGATCGTGCACGGCCGATCGGGCCTTGCAGGTCCGTTCGCACTCGGACATGAGACCGCGGGCCGCATCGTCGACACCGGCGGCGCGGTGAGGAATTTCGCGCCCGGCGATCTCGTCATCGTTCCATTCCAGATCAGTTGCGGTGCCTGCGACCGCTGCCGGCGTGGCCACACCAATGCCTGCACGACGGTGCCGTTCCGCTCCTCCTACGGGTTGAAGCCGGTCTGCGGCGTGGAATATGGCGGCGGCCTGTCCGACCTGATCCGGGTGCCGTTTGCCGATCACATGCTGGTCCGCCAACCGGAAGGCCATGACCTGTCGCAAACGGCGGGGCTGGCGGACGGCGCAACCGACGGGTTCAGCGCGGTGGCGCGCTGGCTCGCGCAACGGCCCGGTGCCGACGTGATCGTGATCGGCGGTTTCGCCCAGTCGCTCGCGCTGTTCGCGGTGCAGGCGGCGGTGGCGCGCGGTGCGGGCCGCGTCGTCTATCTCGACGACCACGCGCCGCGTCTCGCCAAGGCGAAGTCGCTCGGCGCCGACGTGATCGAAGCGCCCGCTGGCCTCTCGATGGAGCCGCCCGGCCTGTTCCCGATCGTGATCGATGCGGCCGCGACCGACGCCAGCATGCTGCTCGCGATTCGCGCAACCGAACCCAACGGCATCTGCCAGCGCATGTATGGCGACTTTGCAGAGACGACGCCGGTGCCGCTCCGGCACATGTACGGCATCGGTGTCACGCTGAAGGTCTCGCGCGTCAATGTCCGCGCCGAGCTGCCCGAATGCGTCGCCCATGTTGCGGCAGGCCATTACCACCCGGAACACGTGATCACCCGCCGCGTCCGCTTCGAGGATGCGCATGAGGCGATCGGCGATCCGACCATCCGCGTGGCCTTCGTTCGCGATGGCATTGCCTGACGGAGACCGTTAGGTTGGCTCCAACCAACAAACGAAGGGAGCGCCCCATGCCTGATGCCGATACCGTGCTCATCGAGCGCGACGGTCCTGTCACCATCATCTCCATCAACCGTCCGCACAACCGCAACGCCGTCGATGGCGCCACCGCGCGCAAGCTGTATGACGCGTTTCTCACCTTCGATGCGGACGCGAGCGCATCCGTCGCGGTGTTCACCGGCACCGGCGGCTATTTCTGCGCCGGCGCCGATTTGAAGGCGGTGGCGGCGGGCGATCCCGAGAAGAAGCGCGAGGTCGGCGGCCACAACACGATCGCGCCGATGGGACCGAGCCGGCTGCGGCTCTCGAAGCCGACGATCGCCGCGATCGAAGGCTTTGCCGTCGCCGGCGGCATGGAGCTCGCGCTGTGGGCGGACATGCGCGTCGTTGCCGAGGACGCGACCTTCGGCGTGTTCTGCCGCCGCTTCGGCGTGCCGCTGATCGATCTCGGCACCATCCGCCTGCCGCGACTGATCGGCCATTCGCAGGCGATCGACCTGATCCTCACCGGACGCCCGGTCGGCGGCGCTGAAGCGCATCGGATGGGGCTCGCGAACCGATTGGCGCCGAAGGGCGAGACCCGCGCGCACGCCATCGCGCTCGCCAAGGACATCGCGAAATTCCCGCAGAATTGCCTGCGCGCCGACCGGCTGTCGGCGCTGCGGCAGTGGGACCTCGACGAGGAAGAGGCGATCAGGAACGAGATGCGCGGCGGGCTCGAGGTGATCGCCTCAGGCGAAACGCTGTCGGGCGCGGCGCGCTTTGCCTCCGGCGTCGGCCGTCACGGCGCCTTCGGCAATGAGGGCGGTCACGGCTAACACGCACATCTCGCGCGCGATCGCCTTGCCAAACCGCACCATCGCCGTGCTGCGTCGCTGAAGATGCGTAGCCCGGATGGAGCGAAGCGCAATCCGGGGTTATCGCCGCGCGGCGGCATGGGTCCCGGATTGCTCGTCGCTCCATCCGGGCTACGAAGATGAGAACTACAGCAATCCGCGGCTTTCGCTCGCTGCGAGCTCGGCCATCAGCGCCTTGTCGTCATAGCGCGCCAGCGAGAGGCTGCGGGCGAACGCGGGTGCCGGCGCGCCGACCACGGCGCGGGCACAGAGATCGCCGGTGGCGCAGGCGCCCATCGTGCCGTAACCCGACAACGCGGTGGCGAGGAACACGTCCGGCGTCTTCGCGGCACCGATCAGCGGCCAGTTTTCCTTCGTCATCGGATAGTAGCCGCCGTAATGCACGCGGTCGCGCGGCAGGGCGCCGAGATATTGCGCGAGCCGTGGCTGCAACCGGCTCGCGGCGCGCAACACGACTTCGGGAAAAAAAGGGTTCAGCTCCGGCTCGCGCACCGGTTCTGTGGTCTGCTCGGCGTTGAAGGCCCAACCGAGCTTGATCCATTCGCCGTGATCGCCGCCGTCGGGCCGGCAATGGATGCTGCCCGGCATCGGCGCCAAGAGGCGCGCGAATTCCGGCGCCGCCGCCAGTGCCTCGCGCTCGTCATCGGACCAGGCCAGCGTCTGGCCGTCGAGATCGATCGCGAACGGCATTTTGCGATCGACCGCGCGGTTGCGGTCGGCGAACGCGATCTTCTGCTGCAGCACGTTGACGATCGGCAGCTCTTCGCCATGCATCGCCGCGACATGCGCCGCGAACGGGCCCGCGGCATTGACGATGATGTCGGCCTTGATGGCCTGCCGCGCGCCATCGGCCAGCACATCGACGACGAAGCGATCGGTCTTCGCGATGCCGAGCACTTTGGCCTGCTGAAACTGCGCGCCCAGTGGCCGCATCGTTTCCAGCATGCACTGGCCGAGTTGCTGGCCGCTGATGTCGCCCGCGCGGCGGATATGCAGCGCCGTCGCGACGTCCTTATCGAAGCTCGGGTAATGGGCCTGGATCAGATCGCGACCGAGCAGAACGTCGACGCCGTCGGGCGCGCTCTGCCAGTCCGCCGAATGCGCCGGCAGGTAGCCGCGGCTTGCCCCCTCGTGCAGGCGGATCAGCTTTTCGGCCTGCGCGCCATAGCCGGCATGGAGTTGCTGCAGCAATTCCTCGGGCTTTTCCTCGCGCGTGACCAGAAGATAGCCGCGCCGGGTCATGTGGATGCGGTTGTCGCTGCGGCGCGCGATCTCCTCCATCAGATCCGTGGAATGGTTGGTGAAGTCGGCCATCGTCGGATGCGGCCACCAGTTGCGGTAGTTCTCGCCGGACTGCGCCGAGGTCAACGCCATCGGCTGGCCTTCGTCGACAATCAGCACGCGCAAACGCTTGTGCTGAACGGCGAGGTAATAGGCCGCGGCGATGCCGACGATTCCCGCACCGATCACCAGGATTTCGACGTCATTGGTCTTCACGCGCACTCTCCTGCGGCCGCGTAGCGCGGCCCGCGGTCACTCACATTGTCTGAACGACGATCAGGCAGGGCGACCCTCGCCCGCATCCCGCAACGCCTGGCGCTGCGCCGAGCGCAGCGTCTTCTGCGTCTCCTCGATATGGTCGCGCAGCAGCCGGACCGCCTTCTTGACCTCGCCGTCGCGGCAGAATTCGAGCAGCCGGTAATGCTCGCGCTGCGGTCGCTCCTTGCCGGTCGCCTGCGACACCAGCGCCCGGGTGAAGCGGCCGACATGGCCGTAATTCGCCTCGATCATGCCGAGCAGGCGCGGGCGATTGCACGGCGCGTAGAGCGTGGCGTGGAATTTCCAGTTGAAGGCGCCCCATTGCGCCGGATCGGGCTCGGCATCGTAGGCGCGGAGGATTTTCGTCGCCGCCTCGAGATCGATCTCGCCCATGGCCGGGATCGCCAGGCGCAGCGCGTGGCATTCGAGCGCGATCCGGATCTCGAGCAACTCGATCACCTCGTCGATCGAGAGATCCGAGACCACCGCGCCGCGGTTGGGGAGGAAGGTCACAAAACCCTCGGCCTCGAGCTGGCGCAGCGCCTCGCGCACCGGGATGCGGCTGGTCCCGAACCGCGCGGCGAGCTCGTCCTGACGCAGCTGCAATCCGGGCGCGAGCTCGCCCGAGCTGATCGCGGCCCGCAATGCCTCGCGCACGGCGTCCGGCGCGGAACCGTGCGGTCCGGTCCCTCGATGACTGGTGACGGTTGCGGGTTCCATCCGGCTCTCTCTCGCTGTGCCGCGGCGGCCAAGATATCCGATCTGCCTACGATTGTATAAAATTGGTTTTCCGATTATGCAATGCCTGTGTATAAAATCTTGCCTCATAGTATCCACATCGCCAGCGTTCGCGAGCACCCGATGCATCAAGCCACCAAGCGATTGATCTTCCTAGCTTTTCTTGCAGCGGCAACATCCGCCCCGGCACAGGCCCAATCGTCCGGCGGCACCCTGGCCAAGATCCGCGATGCCGGCGAAATCCGGCTCGGCCACCGCGACGTCTCGGTCCCGTTCTCCTATCTCGACGACAACCAGAAGCCGGTCGGCTTTGCGATGGACCTTTGCAGCCGAATCGTCGATGCGGTGAAGGCCGAGCTGAAGCTGCCGGCGCTGCAGACCAGGCTGCAGCCGATCCAGCTCTCCACCCAGATCCCGCTGATCGAGAACGGCACCATCGACATCGTCTGCGGTCCCGCCACCAACACGCTGGAGCGGCAGAAGGTCGTCGCCTTCAGCAACACGATCTTCGTGTCGAGCATCCGCGCGGTAGTGCAGAAGGACGCGCCGATCAAGACCTTTGAGGATCTCGGCGGCCGGCCGGTCTCGCTGACCTCGGGCTCGACTTCGATCGGACTGTTGAGCGCACGGGCCCAGGAGAAGAACTTTCAGACCAAGAACATCCTGACCGCCGACCACGCCGCATCGTTCCTCGCGCTGACCACCGGGCGCAGCGAAGCCTTCGTGATGGACGACATTCTGCTGGCGAGCCTGATCGCCGGCAGCCGCACCCCTACGGACTGGCGCATCATCGACGACAGCCTGCGCACCGAGCCCTACGGGCTGATCATTCGCAAGGGCGATCCGGAGTTCAAGGCGCTGGTCGACAAGACGCTGGTCGCCATGATGAAGAACGGCGAATTCCAGGAGCTCTACGCAAAATGGTTCACGCGGCCGATCCCGCCGAAGAACGTGAACCTGAATTTTCCGATGACGGCGCCGCTGAAGGACGCCGTCGCCAACCCCAACGACAAGGGCGTGTGACGCAATCGCCGGATCGGCGACGGATCTTTCGCAACACAGCCCCGACGTCTGAGCGGCCACCGCACACCAGCGTGCGGCGCGCGATGGCCCTCGACATTTCTGCTAGAGCTTTCCCGCTCCGATGGAATCGGAACGGGGCTCTAGATTCTTGTTTTGACGCGTTTTCTTCACGCGAACCGGTATCCACTTCGCTCGAAAACGCTCTAGAAATCCACCGTCATGGAAAGCCAGAGCGTCCGCGGCATGCCGCTGATCACATAGCCGGTTGGATTGCCGATCCAGTAGTGCCTGTCGAACAGATTGGTCAGTGACGCCCTGAAGGTGGTCGGACGCCCCGCGAGCGTCGTCGCGTAGCGCGCACCGATGTCGAAGGTCGCCCAGGCGGGGACGCTTTGGACGTTGTCGGCACTGACATAGGCCCGGCTGGTGTAGATGGCACGCGCCGTCGCGGTGAGGCCGGGCACGAAGGGCGTATCCCATTCGACACCGAGATTGCCCTGCAGGTCGGGCGCGCCGATCGCGTGATTGCCGTCGTAGAGGTGGCCCTGCGTTTGGGTGAGCCGGGCATCGAGCCAGGTCACGCCACCGAGAACGCGGACGCCGGGCGCGACCTCGCCGAAGGTATTGAGCTCGATGCCACGATTTCTCTGCTCGCCATCCAGACTGTAGATCTTGGTGACGGGATCGATCACCCCGCTCGGTTGGCTGATCTGGAATGCCGCAAGGCTCGCGCCGAAGCCTCCGAGATCGAGCTTGGTGCCGACCTCGACTTGCCGCGTCTTGAACGGCGCAAACACCGCATTGGTGTTCGCCGCGCCGGAAGGCGGCGTCGGCCCCGGCGTCAGCCCTTCGATGTAATTGGCATAAAGCGAGAGTTGCTTGATCGGCCTCACCACCAAGGCGATCGAAGGCGACGTCGCGCTATCGTCGTAGTGCGTTGTTTCCAGGCCGCTGACCGGATTGAAGCTGCTCGCGATCACCTGCTGCTGGCGCGCGCCCACGATCACCTGCAACAGGCCCCCCATCGTCGTGATGGTGTCGGCAACACCGACGCTGCGCAGCCCGAGGAAGCCGGACTTGCCCTCCGGGAATGTCGATACCGGCGCGCCGGCGGTCGTCAGCAAGGTCGGTCTGTAGATGTTCGTCAGGTAGGTCGCGTAGTTGGTCTGGCCGAGCCAGTCCGTCCGGTTTTGCGCGCTGCCGCTGACCACGACCTCGTGGCCGATGGGACCCGTGTCGAAACGCGCGCGTATGCCCGCCTCGCCGGAGGCGCCCTCCGACTTGCCGGTCTGGAACCGTGACGTGCCCAACGCATCGCCTGCGGTGTTGAGCAGCGTGGCACCGGGATCTTCCTGCTTGTCGTAGCGGAACTGGTTGCCGCCGATCGCGCCAAACACGGTGACGCTGTTGCTGAGATCGTATTCGGCCCTGGTCAAGCCGGTCAGGCTCTGCGACCTCGCATAGTCAAACGGCTGCGCGAGATTGATACGCGGATCGGGGGCGCTCGGCATTGCGATGCCGGGCACGGGCGTGTAGCCGCGCTGGGCCGCCTTCATCCAGTCGTCCTGGGAGATGATGTCCGCCGACCAGCGAAAGCGCTCTCCATGATAGTCCACGCCGAGCGAGCCCACGCCGTTGCGCGCCGACTGCCGATCGATCGTGGTGTTGCCGCCGTCGATCCCGCCGTTGAAGCGAACGCCCCATTCCTTCTGTTCGCCATAGCGGCGTGCGAGGTCCAGCTCCGTTCCAAAACGTCCATCCGAGATGTAGCCGGCGGTCAGGCGCGTGATGTCTTCCGCCGCCCGCTTCGTCACGACATTGACCGTGCCACCGATGCTGCCTTGCGGAGCCATTCCGTTGAGAAAGGCACCCGGACCCTTGAGCAGCTCGATGCGCTCGATGGGAGCCGGATTGATGCGGTAGGCCGGAACGAGGCCGTAGAGTCCGTTCAAGGCGATTTCGCTGTTCTCGACCCGGAAGCCGCGGATGGTCAGCGCGTCGTAACGGTTGCTGCTGCCGATCGCAGCACGCACCGACGGATCGGAATTGGTCAGCACTTCCGCAACGCTGGTTGCCTGCTGATCGCGGATCGTCTTCTCGGTGTAGCTCGTCAGACTGTACGGCGTCTCCATGTAGTCCTTGTTGCCGAGCAGGCCGAGTTGCCCGCCGCGCGCGACCTGGCCGCCGATATAGGGCACGGGCAACGCCGCCTGCTGCGCGCCGGCCGTCGGCGCGGCCGCAGCCTGCGGCGCGTGCTCGCGCCTGCTCACCTGACGCGATGCCGATGGGCGCACTGAGCGCGACGACGACGGCCTCCGAACCGGCGTGGCTCGATGCTGTGGCGCGGTGACGACGACTGGAGGCAGCGGCGCAACGCTGCTCGCGGGTGACTGCTCAGGCGACTGGGCGAGCGAAGGGACCGCGGAAAGGAGGAGAGACGCGCACGCGAATTGAAATGCGCGTGGAGCGTTTGAACTGACGAGCATGAGGTCCCCGGATTCTTCGTGGCTTCGCCTCGAACATCATCAGGGTTCGAGCGCGACCACCGGGGCATAAGCAGCATGCGTTGTGGGGCCAACTAGAACGCATCTAAGCGACGGGGATAACATCCTCTGCATGAAGCGCCATCGATGCAGCAAATTTCGCGTTTCGCTTATTCCTTCCTTGAAATGGCGACGCGCGTACGCGGTTCGGTCCCGACGGACGCTTTCGAGGTTAGAGGGATTCTTGGTGCGATCGTCGTCGCGATCGACGCGCTGCATCCAACCGTCGCGGTGAATCGTCGCAGACCGCGGATGCCGGCGGACGGAGCGATCGACAACGACGACCGATGGCTTCACCGACATGCGTCCCCTCGCCCGCCAGGGCGAAGGGACACGCAGCCACGGCGATCAGACGCCGGCCATCATCACGTATTTGATCTCGACATATTCATCCATGCCGTGACGCGAGCCTTCGCGGCCGAGGCCCGATTCCTTGACGCCGCCGAACGGCGCCACTTCGGTCGTGATCAGGCCGGAGTTGACGCCGACCATGCCCGACTCCAGCGCCTCGGCGACGCGCCAGACGCGGCCGATGTCGCGCGAATAGAAGTAGGAAGCGAGACCGAACGGCGAGGCATTGCACATCGCGATCACGTCGGCCTCGTCCTTGAAGCGGATCACCGGCGCGAGCGGGCCGAAGGTTTCCTCGTGCGACACCAGCGCGTCCGGCCGCACATCCGACAGCACCGTCGGCTCGAAGAAGCTGCGGCCGAGCGACGAGCGCTTGCCGCCGGTCACGATCTTGGCGCCGCCCTTCACGGCGTCGGCGATGTGCCGCTCGACCTTCTCGATCGCTTCCATGTTGATCAGCGGCCCCTGCGTCACGCCAGCTTCCGTGCCGTCGCCGATCTTCATCTCCGCGACCTTCTTCGACAGCTTCGTGACGAACGCGTCGTAGATCTTGTCCTGGGCATAGAGACGGTTGGCGCAGACGCAGGTCTGGCCCATGTTGCGATACTTCGAGACGATGGCGCCTTCGACCGCGGCATCGATGTCGGCATCGTCGAACACCACGAACGGCGCATTGCCGCCGAGCTCGAGGCCGAGCTTCTTCACGCCGACCGATGCCTGCCGGTACAGGATCTTGCCGACCTCGGTCGAGCCGGTGAAGCCGACGAAGCGCACCGCCGGATGCTCGCACAGCACCTTGCCGATCGGCGGCGCATCACCGGTGATGATGTTGAACACGCCCTTCGGCACGCCGGCCTTCTCGGCCAGCGCAACGAGCGCGAGCGCCGACAGCGGCGTCTCGTTGGCGGGCTTCAGCACCACGGTGCAACCGGCCGCCAGCGCCGGCGAGACCTTGCGGGTGATCATCGAATTCGGGAAATTCCATGGGGTGATGGCGCCGCAGACACCGATCGGCTGCCGGATCGCGAGCAGACGTGCGTCCGGACGCTGCGTCGGGATCGTCTCGCCATAGACGCGACGCGCCTCTTCCGCAAAGAATTCGACATAGGCGGCGCCGATATCGACCTCGCCGAGCGCTTCCGCCAGCGGCTTGCCCTGCTCGGAGGTCAGGATCAGCGCGAGATCCTCGCGGTTGGCGATGATCAGATCGAACCATTTGCGCAAGATGTTGGAGCGCTGTTTCGCGGTGAGCTTGGCCCAGGCCGGAAACGCGCGCTCGGCGGCCTCGACGGCCTTGGTCGCGTCATCGGCGCTCAGCTGCGGGATCTTGATCAGCTCGACGCCGGTCGCCGGATTGTTGACGGCGAATTCGGGGGTGCCGACCCAGGCGCCGTCGATATAGCAGCGGTCGCGCAGCAGCGAGGGGTCCTTCAGGCGGCTTTGCAGGGAGGATGCTGCGGATTGGGTGGCGCGTGCGGCAACGGGCGGGGTCATGGCGTTACTCCTGTCATTTCTGGAATTTCTTGGGGGTGTTCGCCGCCTATATAAGCGGAAAGCCGCTGCGATGCACCGGCGCCGGGCGCGACCCTGCTTCAAGCAATATTGAGGGCTCGCGCGCGATCTTTTTCCACGCGCCGACGTGCAGCGGTGCTCAGACTGCGCCGCCGGACATGTAGGTTTCACGACGGCCGATCATGCGCTCGGCCGCGGCCTTGGCGTCCGCCTTGGTCGAGGTCGCGCAGGTCCGGTATTCGAGGTCGGCCTGCGCCCGCGCATCGCGGCGGCCGAACCAGGATTTGGCGCCGGACCGCAGCAGCGCCAGCGCCTGCGCGACATTCTCGACGGCCTCGAACGAGTGCAGCGCGCCGGTACCTGCGTAGCGGACTTCGTAGAGACCTGGGCTGATCGGCGCCTCGATATTCTCGCCGCGGCCCGGCCGCGGATAGCGCTTCCATTCACTCCATGTCGAAATCATTGCTGCGCCCCCGCAAGGCGGGAAATGACGAATCTTTTCGTCAAATCCGGTCCAATCCGCCGCACCGTTTGTGCAGCGATCTGAATGCGTTAATGCAAATAATCAGGTACGAAAATCATTCCTTGATCACGTTACCGTGGCCGCTTGCGGAGGTCACCGGGACTTGCGCGGCGTCCCCTGCAAAATCTGCGCGCGTGGTGAACGCCTCCCGACCAAGGCCGTTCCTAGCGGCCCGGCCTTCACGACATCGCGACATCCTCGCATCGCGCCCGCCTTGCGGGAGCGGAAAAGCGGGAGGATGATCCGCCCACTTCAAAACAATAAACCCCACCGGAGGAAGCCCCCAATGCAGAGCAAGGCCCAGATCGATCAGGTATTGCGCCAGAAGAGCGAGGCAAAGGAAATTCCCGGCGTGGTCGCCATCGCGGCCACCGGCAAGGACGTGATCTACGAAGGCGCGTTCGGCAAGCGCGACCTTTCCAAGAGCGATCCCATGACGGCGGACAGTGTGTTCTGGATCGCCTCGATGACCAAGGCGGTGACCTCGGCGGGCGCGATGCAGCTTGTCGAACAGGGCAAGCTCTCGCTCGATGAGCCGATCGGCAAGCTGTTGCCCGATCTCGCCGCGGTGCAGGTGCTTGACGGCTTCGACGCCAAGGGCGAGCCGCAGCTGCGGCCGGCGAAAAAGCCGATCACGCTGCGCCAGCTCATGACCCACACCGCCGGCTTCGCCTACGATATGTGGGACGGCAACCTCGGGAAGTATCTGGAAAAGACCGGCACGCCCGGCATCATCACCTGCTTGAATGCCGCGCTGAAGACGCCGATCATGACCGACCCCGGCACGCGCTGGGAGTACGGCACCAATATCGACTTCGTCGGCAAGGCCGTGGAGGCCGCATCCGGCAAGAAGCTCGATGCCTATCTGCGCGACAACATGTTCGCACCGCTCGGCATGAGCGACACCGCGTTCAAGATCTCCGACGACATGCGCAAGCGGCTGGTCGGCATGCATGCCCGCGGCGAGGACGGCACGCTGGCGGCAATCCCGTTCGAGCTCGAGCAGAATCCTGAATTCCACATGGGTGGCGGCGGCCTGTATTCGACGGCGGCCGACTACATCAAGTTCTGCCAGATGATCCTCAACAAGGGCAAAGGCAACGGCAATCAGGTGCTGAAGGCCGAGACGGTCGCGACCATGGGGCAGAATCACATCGGCGAGCTCACCGTCGGCAAGATGACGACGGCCTTGCCGGTGTACACCAACGACGTCGATCTCTATCCCGACATCGTCAAGAAGTGGGGACTGAGCTTCCTCATCAACACCGCCAAGACGCCGGAAGGCCGCAGCGCCGGCAGCCTCGCCTGGGCGGGCCTTGCCAACACCTATTACTGGATCGATCCGTCGCGCGACGTCTGCGGCGTGATCCTGACCCAGCTGTTGCCGTTCGCCGACAAGCACAGCCTGGAAGCCTTCGCAGGCTTCGAGAAGGGCATCTATGCCGGGCTCGACGCCGGCAGCGGGCAGAGGGCGGCTTAAAATATCCTCTCCCTCTCCCCGTTCTTACGGGGAGAGGGTTGGGGTGAGGGGCTGCTTCCACGAGCTCTGACCGCAGTGAGACCTGTACCCCCTCACCCGGAACGCATCTCGCGATGCGTTCCGACCTCTCCCCGCAAGCGGGGCGAGGTAAGAGCCCGACCGTCTCATACCCGCCATAGGTCGGGCCTGTCCCATCGGCGCCAAACGACTAAGATCGCGCAAAAAGCGTGACGACACGAACACGACCACGAGGAGGACGATCTTGGCAGCCGATATCCTGGTCCCCAAGGCAGACAGCTATGTGTGCGGCATTTCCGATATGCCGCTGCTCGGTGAAACTATCGGCCGCAGCCTCGACCGTGCACGGGCGCGCTGGGGCGAGCGCGAAGCGCTGGTCTCGCCGAGCCACAACGTGCGCTGGACCTGGAACGAATTCGCCTGTCGCGTCGAGGCCTTGGCGGCGGGCTTTCTCGCGCTCGGGCTGCAACGCGGCGAGCGGATCGGCATCTGGTCGCTGAACCGGCCGGAATGGACACTGACGCAATTCGCCGCCGCGAAAGCCGGACTGATCCTCGTCACCATCAATCCGGCCTATCGCCTCAGCGAACTTGAATTTGCGCTCGGCAAGGTCGGCTGCGCCGCGATCGTGACGGCGACCGCATTCAAGACCTCGGCCTATATGGAGATGCTGAACACGCTGCTGCCCGAGCTTGCGAGCTCCGAGCCCGGCCATCTGCGCTCGGCGCGGCTGCCGCAACTGCGCGCCGTGATCCAGATCGGCGGACCGGCGGCGCCGGGCACCATTCCGTTCGATGCGGTCGCGCAGATGGGCGGCGAGCGCCATCGCGAGCAGCTTGCGGCGCTCGGCGAGAGCCTGCAGTTCGACGATCCCGTCAACATCCAGTTCACCAGCGGCACCACCGGCTCGCCGAAGGGCGTGACGCTGACCCATCACAACATCCTCAACAACGGCTACTTCACCGGCCGCGCCATGCGCCTGACCGAGCAGGACCGCATCTGCATTCCGGTGCCGCTCTATCACTGCTTCGGCATGGTGATGGGCAACCTCGCCTCGGTCACGCTCGGCACCGCCATGGTGTATCCCGGCGAAGGCTTTGATCCGCTGGCGACGCTGACGACGGTCGCGCAGGAGAGATGCACGACGCTGTACGGCGTGCCGACCATGTTCATCGCCGAGCTCGACCATCCGGACTTCGCGCGCTTCGATCTGTCCTCGCTGCGCACCGGCATCATGGCCGGGGCGCCCTGCCCGATCGAGGTGATGAAGCGCGTCAATACCGAGATGAACATGCGCGAAGTGACGATCGCCTACGGCATGACCGAGACCAGCCCGGTGAGTTTCCAGAGCGCGACCGACGATCCCCTGGAGCGCCGCGTCTCGACCGTCGGCCGCATCCATCCGCATGTCGAGGTCAAGGTGGTCGATCTCGACGGCAAGGTGGTGCCGCGCGGCGAACGCGGCGAGCTCTGCACGCGCGGCTACAGCATCATGCTCGGCTATTGGGACGAGAAGGAAAAGACGTCAGACGTGCTCGACGCCAATGGCTGGATGCACACCGGCGACCTCGCCGTGATCGACGACGAGGGCTATTGCAACATCGTCGGCCGCATCAAGGACATGGTGATCCGCGGCGGCGAGAACCTCTATCCGAGGGAGATCGAGGAATTCCTCTACCGCCATCCGAAGATCCAGGACGTGCAGATCTTCGGCGTCGCCGACGAGCGCTATGGCGAGGAGCTGTGCGCCTGGGTCAGGACCAGGCAGGGCGAAACGCTCACCGCCGACGAGCTCCGCGCCTTCTGCCATGGCCAGATCGCCCACAACAAGATCCCGCGCTATGTCGAATTCGTCGACGAATTCCCGATGACGGTGACCGGCAAGATCCAGAAATTCGTGATGCGCGACGCAGTGGAGCGGCGGCTGGGATTGAAGGCGTCGAAGACGGCGTGAGGCATTTTCTGCTCCCTCTCCCGCTTGCGGGGGAGGGTCGGGGTGGGGGCTCTTTCCGCGAGTCATTCCGTGGAGAGAGCCCCCACCCGCACCGCATCTTCGATGCGCTGCGACCTCCCCCGCAAGCGGGAGAGGTGAAGAAAGCCAGCGGCGCTCTTAAACCAGCAGCCCCTGCTGCTTCGCCAGATCCTGCAGCGACACCAGCGGCCGGGCGCCGATGTGCTGGATCACCTCGGCGGCGGCGAGCGCGCCGAGCCGGCCGGCATTCTCATGGCCGACATTGCGCACGAGACCGACCAGGAAGCCGGCGGCGAACAGGTCGCCGGCGCCGGTGGTGTCGACCAGCCTGTCGATCGGCGAGGCGGGCGCCGCGACGACGCTGTCGCCGGAGATCACGACGCAGCCCTTCTCGCTGCGGGTGACGACGCCGAGCCTGGTGTCCTTGCCGAACTGCTTCAGCGCGGTGTCGAAATCCGAGGTCTGGTACAGCGAGTGCAGCTCGGACTCGTTGGCGAACACCAGGTCCACAATGCCCTTGCGCATCAGGTCGAGGAATTCGTCGCGGTAGCGATCGACGCAGAACGAATCCGACAGCGTCAGCGCGACCTGGCGGCCCGCGCCATGCGCGATATCAGCCGCCTTCACGAAGGCGTCCTTGGCGTTCTTCGGATCCCAGAGATAGCCCTCGAGATAGATGATGCCGGCGGCCGCGATCTGCGCCGGATCGATATCGTCCGGCGTCAGGTCCTGCGCGGCGCCGAGATAGGTGTTCATGGTGCGCTCGCCGTCCGGCGTCACCAGGATGTAGGAGCAGCCGGTGGCCGGGCCGGTCCTGGCCGGCGTAGTATCGAAGGCGACGCCCGCGGCGCGGATGTCGTGGACGTAGAGCTTGCCGATCTGGTCGTCCTTGACCTTTCCGACATAGGCGGCGCGGGCACCGAGACTGCCGACGCCGACGATGGTATTCGCGGCCGAGCCGCCCGACATCTCGGTCGCCACGCCCATGTCGCCGTAGATCGCGGTGGCGCGCGCCTCGTCGATCAGTTGCATCGAGCCCTTGGTCATGCCGTGACGGGCAAGGAACCCCTCGTCGGTCTGTACCAGCACGTCGAAGATCGCGTTGCCGATCCCAAGAACGTCGTATTTTGCGTCAGCCATAGACCTGCCCTGTGTTAACGCCACTCAACAAGAGTGGCGGCCTATCACGTTCGGCCTCGGGGCAGCAAGGGAAGGGCTGCTGCTAGTTCCGTCATCCCCTCGCCTGTAACCCGTCATCCTGAGGTGCGAGCCTCTTGGCGAGCCTCGAAGGATGGACGGCCCGACTAGTGGCCGATGCATCCTTCGAGGCTCGCTTCGCTCGCACCTCAGGATGACGGGGCTGACGGAGTGCCGCTGGCAGCAAAGCGCGCTACTGCTATACAGACCTCATGTTCCGCTCCTTCCTCACGGTCTCCTCGGGAACGCTGGCCTCGCGACTGCTCGGCTTCGTGCGCGATTCCGCGATCGCGGCGCTGCTGGGCGCGGGGCCCGTGGCGGATGCGTTCCTGGCGGCGTTCCAGCTTGTGAATGTGGTGCGACGGCTGCTGGCCGAGGGTGGACTGAATGCCGCTTTGGTGCCGGCTTGGCTGAAGGCGCGCGATGCCGGCGGCTTGGACGCGGCAACCGCCTTTGCCGGCCGCGTGCTCGGCACCGTCAGCGCCGCCGTGATCGCGGCCGCGCTCGTCATCGGCGTGCTGATGCCGCTGGTGATCGCGGCGATCGCGCCGGGGTTCGTCGGCCGCGACACACTGCAATTCGCCGTCGACTACGCACGGCTGATGCTGCCCTATCTCGCCTTCGCCGGTCCGGTCACCGTGATGATGGCGCTGCTCAGCGCCCAGGGGCGCTTCGCGCTGACCGCGTTCTCGCCGCTGTTGTTCAACATCGCGCTGATATCAGTGATGGCCGTGCTGCTGGTGCGGCAGCAGGAGCCGGCGCAGGCCGCGATTGTCATGGCGGCGACGATCGGCATCGCCGGCTTCCTGCAACTGTCGATGCTGGCGCTGCGCGGCGCGAAACTCGCTTCGCCGCTCAGCGTGTCCTTCGATCCTGACGTGCGCCGCTTTCTCGGCCGCGCGGTCCCGGGCATGGTCGCGAGCAGCGCGCCACAATGGCTGATGGTGGCGGGCGCGGTGATCGCATCGACCTCGCCATCGGCGGTGTCCTGGCTCTATTTCGCCAACCGCCTGCTCGAGCTGCCGCTCGGCATTGTCGGCGTCGCCATGGGCACCGTGCTGATCCCGGAGATGACGCGCGCCGTGCGCAGCGGCGAATCCAGCGCGATCGCGCATGCGGAATCGCGTGCCCTCGAGCTCGCGGTCGGGCTGGCGCTGCCGGCGACGCTCGGCCTGATGGTGCTGAGCGAGCCGACCGTGCGGATGCTGTTCGAGCACGGCGCGTTCACCGCCCAGGATAGCGCGGCAACCGCGCAAGCCTTGACCTGGCTGACGCTGGCCTTGCCGGCGCATGTGCTGGTGAAGGCGCTGTCGCCGGCATTCTTTGCGCGCGAGGACACGCTGACGCCGCTGCTCGCGACGCTGAAAGCGGTCGTGGTGGCGATCGCGGCGGCCTTCCTGCTCGGCCAGATCTTCGGTGCGAGCGGAATTGCCGCAGGCATCGCGCTCGGCGCCTGGAGCAACGCACTGGCACTGATCCGCAAGGGGGCCGCGACCTTCGGCTTCTCGATCGATGCCGATGCGCGCCGCCGGCTGCCGCGCATCCTGGCCGCGGCGCTCGCGATGGGCGCCCTGCTCTGGCTCGCGCAGGGCGCGCTGCCGTCAGCCGGCAGCCACGGTTTCGTGCAGGCAGCCTCCCTGCTCATGCTGATCGCCTCAGGTATCGCCGGTTACGGGCTGTTCTTGCAGCTTTTCGGCGTCACCGGCTGGCGCGAGGCGGTTAACGCCGTCAGGCAAAGGCGCCCCGCGTGACTTGCGCGCGCGAAGCTTAAGTGGCAAACGACGCGGCAAAACTAGCCATTTCCGGGAATTAGACCATGGCGTTCGTTGAACGGGTTTTCTCAGGCGTCCAGCCGACGGGCAATCTGCACCTCGGCAACTACCTCGGCGCTATCGTCAACTTCGTGAAGATGCAGCAGACTCACAACTGCATCTATTGCGTCGTCGACATGCATGCGATCACGCAGGGCGTCGAGGTCTGGGGCGGCCCGGCCGAGCTCGCCCGCAACACCCGCGAGGTCACCGCGGCCTTCATCGCCGCGGGCATCGATGCCAAGAAGCACATCGTGTTCAACCAGAGCCAGATCGCCGGCCATGCCGAGCTGACCTGGATCTTCAACTGCGTCGCGCGGATCGGCTGGCTGAACCGCATGACGCAGTTCAAGGAGAAGGCCGGCAAGGACCGTGAGAACGCCTCGGTCGGCCTCTACGACTATCCGGTGCTGATGGCCGCCGACATCCTGCTCTACCGCGCGACCCATGTGCCGGTCGGCGAGGACCAGAAGCAGCACCTGGAGCTGTCCCGCGACATCGCGCAGAAGTTCAACAACGATTTCGGCGATTCAGTTCGTGGTCACGGTTTCGCCGACGGCCTGTTCTTCCCGCAGCCCGAGCCGCTGATCACGGGACCCGCGACGCGGGTGATGAGCCTGCGCGACGGCACCAAGAAGATGTCGAAGTCGGATGCGTCGGACAATTCGCGCATCAACCTCACCGACGACGCCGACACCATCGCGCAGAAGATCCGCAAGGCGAAGACCGATCCGGAGCCGCTGCCGTCGGAGGAAAAGGGCCTGGAGACGCGTCCCGAGGCCGACAACCTGGTCGGCATCTACGCGGCGCTGGCCGGCATCTCCAAGCAGGAGGTGCTGACGCAGTTCGGCGGCGGGCAGTTCTCCAGCTTCAAGAACGCGCTGGTCGAGGTTTGCGTCGCAAAACTGGCGCCGATCGCCTCCGAGATGAAGAAGCTGGTCGCCGATCCCGGCCATGTCGACGCGGTCCTCGCCGACGGCGCCAACCGCGCCCGCGGCATCGCCGACGAGACCATGCGCATCACCAAGGACATCGTCGGCTTCATCCGTCCGCGCTGACGCGCAAGGCAGGAACTGCGCGCTCCCTCTCCCAAACGGCGAGGGAGTATGGCACCATGGGTTGGTTTGGTTCAGCACCGGGACATGCATGACCACCCAGCGACGAAGCTACGAGACAGGTCACAAGCCGAAATGCCTCGTCATCGTTGACGACACTGCGGAATGGGACCGCGCGGTCTATTACGCCAGCCGGTGGGCGATCCGGGTCGGCGGCGGCGTCGTGATGCTGCGGGTGATCGAGACCGAGGATCAGAACCAGCAATGGCTAGGGGTCGCCGACATCATGCGCGCGGAGGCCGAGGAGGCCGCCAATGAGGCGCTCGACCGCGCCGCCGGCCGCGCCAACGGCATCGCCGCGATCACCCCGGAGCGGGTGATTCGCGAGGGCGACCCGATCGAGCAGATCCTCGACGTGATCGACAAGGACGTCGATATCTCAGCGCTGGTGCTGGCCGCCAATCCGGGCGCCGAGGGGCCCGGGCCGATCATCACCACCATGGCCAAGACCATGGGGGCATTCCCGATCCCGGTGACCATCGTGCCAGGCGGCCTGACCGACGCCGAGATCGACGCCCTGTCCTAGCCCGTTACCGGCCCCGGACCCGCTTCCGGGCATGGGTAGGCGCCTGGAACCGCGGTTTTGCGGCTTGATCGCGGGCTTTTTAGTTGCCATCTGATTCCTTGATTTGACGCGTTTTCTTCGCGAACCGGTGTCACTTCGCTCGAAAACGCTATAATGGAACCCAACGCGCCGGCCTTGAACCGGCGACGCCGGAGACAGCAAATGTTCATTCAGACCGAAGCCACGCCGAATCCCGCCACGCTGAAATTCATCCCGGGCCGCATGGTGCTCGACAGCGGCACCATGGAATTCTCCTCGCCCGAATCCGCCGCACGCTCGCCGCTCGCCGAACGGCTGTTCGCCGTATCCGGCGTCACCGGCGTGTTCTACGGCGGCGACTTCATCACCGTGACCAAGGCGGACGGCGACTGGCAGCACCTCAAGCCCGCGATCCTCGGCGCGATCATGGAGCACTACATGTCCGGCGCGCCGCTGCTCGCCGACGGCACCGCGGCCAGCGACGACGCCCGCGACGAGCAAGACGAGTTCTTCGACGAGGCCGACGCCGAGACGGTCGAGCAGATCAAGGACCTGATCGAGACCCGCGTGCGTCCTGCGGTCGCCAATGACGGCGGCGACATCACCTTCCGCGGCTTCAAGGACGGCATCGTCTATCTCAACATGAAGGGCTCCTGCGCCGGCTGCCCGTCGTCGACCGCAACCCTGCAACACGGCATCCAGAACCTGCTCCGGCACTTCGTGCCCGACGTGCAGGAAGTCCGGCCGATGTGATGGAGCGGCGAATGGCGAGTGGCGAATCGCGAATAGCATTCTCCGCAAGACCCCTGTTCGCCATTCCCTATTCACTATTCGCCCTCCCATGATGATTCTCGCCATCGATACGGCGCTCGACGCCTGCTCCGCGGCGGTGCTCGACACCACCTCCGGCAATACAATCGCCATTGAATCGCAGGCGATGCAGCGCGGCCATGCCGAGGCGCTGATGCCGCTGATCGCGCGGGTGATGAAAGAGAGCGGCATCGGCTTTGCCGGGCTCGACCGCATCGCCGTCACCACCGGCCCTGGCAGTTTCACGGGCCTGCGCGTCGGCCTCTCGGCGGCGCGCGGCTTGGCGCTGGCCGCGGAAAAGCCGGTGGTCGGACTGTCGACGCTCGCCGCTTACGCCGCGCCTGTCGTCGCCGAGAATGGCGCGTCTGCGATCCTGTCGGCGATCGATGCGCGGCATGATCACGTCTATTTCCAGCTGGTCGGCGGCGACGGCAGCCCGATCATCAAGCCGAAGGTGGCGCCGATCGCGGAAGCGCTCGAGGCCTCCCAACACGGCGCGCTGCATCTGGTCGGCAACGCCGCCAATATCCTCGCCGAGCGCTGGCCCGCCGACGCCGCACCGCCGGTCAAGGTCGACCGGCAGCCCGCGCCCGATATTAACTGGGTCGCATGGATCGGCGCGGCCGTGGATCCTGAGACCGCGCCGCCGCGGCCGTTCTATCTGCGCGCGCCCGACGCCAAGCCGCCGAAGGACCGGCTCGAAATCAGCGCGCCGCGATCGACATGATCGACTGGCTGTCACGATGGTGGGGCGGCGGTCCGCCCGCGATCGAGCCCGCATCGCTGCGCGATGCGGCGCGGCTCGCGCAATTGCACGGCGCGTCGTTTCATCGCGGCTGGGGCGAGGGCGAATTCGAGGCGATGCTGACCGAGCGCAACACGCTGGTGCACCGGCTGCGGCAGGGACGCAAGGTGATCGGCTTTGCCGTCTCGCGGATGGCGGCGGACGAAGCCGAAATCTTGTCGATTGCGATCGATTCCAATCAGCGCGGCCGCGGGCTGTCGCGCGACCTGCTGCTGACCCATCTCGGCCATCTTGCCGGCCGCGGCATCCGAACCATCTTCCTCGAGGTGGAAGAGAACAATCAGCCGGCGCGACGGCTCTATGAAAGGGCCGGATTCGGCGTGATCGGCCGCCGCGGACGCTACTACAAGCAGCCCGGCGGGGAACATTTGAACGCGCTTCTGATGCGGCGCGACTTGTCGTAACATCGGCGCGATGGCAGAACAGCGCCCTGCTCTGCCATCCAAGGCCCAAGGACTGGCCAAGGACCTGCCAAGGACCCATGACGACGGTGAAAATCACGCCTGCGCAGAAGAATACCGGCATCGAGGCGCGCTGCGCCGCGACCGGCATGCGCATGACCGAACAGCGCCGCGTGATCGCACGCGTGCTGGCGGAGGCCATGGATCACCCCGACGTCGAGGAGCTCTACCGCCGCTGCGTTGCGGTCGACGACAAGATCTCGATCTCGACCGTCTATCGCACCGTCAAGTTGTTCGAGGATGCCGGCATCATCGAGCGCCACGACTTCCGCGAGGGCCGCGCGCGCTACGAGCAGATGCCGGAGAGCCATCACGACCATCTGATCAATCTGCGCGACGGCAAGGTGATCGAGTTCACCTCCGAGGAAATCGAGAAGCTGCAGGCCGAGATCGCGCGCAAGCTCGGCTACAAGCTGGTCGATCATCGTCTCGAGCTGTATTGCGTCCCGCTCGACGAAGACAGCAAGTCCTAGGCGCGTGCGGGAACGCGTCACCCGACCATGACATTCGATCTCGTCATCTTCGATTGCGACGGCGTGCTGGTCGACAGCGAGGTGATCTCCTGTCGCGCGCATGCGGAAACGCTGACGCGGCACGGCTTTCCGATTACGCCTGACGGCGTGCTGAAGCGCTTCCTCGGCGTGTCCGACCGCGAGGCGCGGCGGATCGTCGAGAGCGAGATCGGCCGCGCGCTGCCCGAGACCTTCGAGGCCGAGGTCAAGCACGCGACGCTGAGCTTCTATGCCGACGATCTCAGCGCCATCGCGCATGTCGGCGAGGCGATCGCCGCGCTCGGCTTACCGAAATGCGTGGCGTCGAGCGGCACGCCGGAAAAGATCCATCACGGCCTGACCTGCGCCGGGCTCTACGACCAGCTGGCGCCGCATATTTTCTCCGCCACGCAGGTCAAGCGCGGCAAGCCGGCGCCCGATCTCTTCCTGTTCGCGGCCACGCAGATGGGCGTGACCCCTGCGCGTTGCGTCGTGATCGAGGACAGCGTGGCCGGCGTCACCGGCGCCCGTGCCGCCGGGATGACCGTGCTCGGTTTTTACGGCGGCAGCCACTGCACCGCGGAACATGAGGGGATGCTGCGCCAGGCCGGCGCGGCCGTAACCTTCGCCGATATGCGCCAATTGCCCGATTTGATCGCCCCGGGTGGGGGCCACGGCGAGCGCTGACTGACCCTGCGAGGTCATTCCGGGGCGCGACCGAAGGGAGCGAACCCTCAGGTGCGCAATTGCGCACCGAGAATCTCGAGATTCCGGGTTCGATGCTGACGCATCGCCCCGGAATGACGTCCAGACCGCTGGATTTTCGCCGGTTTAAGCTATATTTCAGCTCCGGCGCCCGATGGCGCCGTTTCCATTTTTCGCTCTCAGGGTTCCATGACGACGCCGCGCAAGCTGCACATCAAGTCCTATGGCTGCCAGATGAATGTCTACGATGCGCAACGCATGGCGGACACGCTGGCCGGCGAGGGCTTTGTCGAGACCGCGAGCGCCGAAGACGCCGACCTCGTGATCCTCAACACCTGCCACATCCGCGAGAAGGCATCGGAGAAAGTCTATTCCGAGCTCGGGCGGCTGCGCGTCGCCAAGGACGAGGCCGCGCGGGCGGGCCGCGAGATGAAGATCGCGGTCGCCGGCTGCGTCGCGCAGGCCGAAGGCGCCGAGATCATCCATCGCGCGCCGACCGTCGACATCGTGGTCGGGCCGCAGAGCTATCATCATCTGCCCGAGCTCTTGAAGCGCGCCAAACAAAACGGCCGCGCGCTGGAAACGGAATTCCCGGTCGAGGACAAGTTCGGCTTCCTGCCGCAGCCGAAGCCGGATGCGATCCGCGCCCGCGGCATCTCCGCCTTCGTCACGGTGCAGGAAGGTTGCGACAAGTTCTGCACCTTCTGCGTGGTGCCTTACACGCGCGGCGCGGAAGTCTCGCGTCCGGTCACCAGGATCATCGACGATGTGAAGCAGCTCGCCGACAATGGCGTGCGCGAGTTCACGCTGATCGGACAGAACGTCAACGCTTATCACGGCGAAGGCCCCGACGGCCGCGTCTGGCCGCTCGGCAAATTGTTGCAACGGCTCGCCGCAATCCCAGGCGTCACGCGGCTGCGCTATTCGACCAGCCATCCGCGCGACGTCGACGACGCCCTGATCGCGGCGCATCGCGATTTGCCCGAACTGATGCCGTTCGTGCACCTGCCGGTGCAATCGGGGTCGGACCGGATCCTTGCCGCCATGAACCGCAAACATACCGCCGATGACTACCGGCGCGTCATCGACCGGTTCCGCGCCGCACGGCAAGATATTGCTTTTTCATCAGATTTTATCGTGGGCTTCCCAGGAGAGACCGCGGAAGAATTTTCCGCCACCCTCGCGCTTGTCACGCAAATCGGATACGCTGCGGCGTATTCATTCAAGTATTCGCCACGGCCGGGCACGCCGGCGGCGGAGATGCGGGAGACAGTGTCAGCAGCCGAGATGGACGAGCGCTTGGGGCGGCTTCAGGAATTGATCGACAGCCAGCAATCGGCCTTCAACCGGGCTGCGATTGGCACAACGGTCGATGTGCTGTTCGAGCGCGCCGCGCGCAATCCGGGCCAGATCGTCGGCCGCACCGCCTATCTGCAGCCCGCCCATGTGATGGCGTCGCACGACATCATCGGCCGGGTCCTCCCGGTGAGGATCGACAGCCTCGAGCGCTACAGCCTGATCGGCGAGCTCGCGCCGCGACCCGCGCCCGGCCTCATTTCGCAGACCATTGGAGCCTGAAATCCTTGCCCAAAAGCGCATCGGATTCGTCTTCGCTCGCTCCCAGCCGCAAACCTGACCGCGACATGCAAATGCCACCTGAGACCCGGCCCCCTGAAACTCAGGTCGTCATCGATTTCGACGACAACCGCGCGGCATCCGCGCTGGTCGGCCCCTACGGACAAAATCTGGCGCTGATCGAGCGGCGGCTCGGCGTCGTGGTCGATTCCCGCGGCAATCATCTGACCATCGCAGGCTCCCGCGACGGCTGCGACGCGGCGCGGCGCGTGCTGGAGACGCTCTACGCGCAGGCCGTCGAGGGACACGACCTCGACCAGGGCGAGGTCGAAGGCGCGATCCGCGCCGTGATCGCGCAGGGCTCGCTGTTCGAATTCGACAACAAGACCGCCAAGCCGACCTTCGAGACCATCAATCTGCGCAAGCGTCCGGTGCGCGCCCGCACCGCGGCGCAGGATTCCTACATCCGCGCGCTGAAGCGGCATGAGCTGGTGTTCGGCATCGGCCCGGCCGGCACCGGCAAGACCTGGCTCGCGGTCGCCCATGCCGCGCAGTTGTTCGAGCGCAAGGAGGTTGATCGCATCATCCTGACGCGGCCCGCGGTGGAAGCCGGCGAGCGGCTCGGCTTCCTGCCCGGCGACCTCAAGGAGAAGGTCGATCCGTATCTGCGCCCGATCTATGACGCGCTGTACGATCTGATGGACGCCCGCGTCGTCGAGCGCGCGCTGCAGGGCAACGAGATCGAGATCGCGCCGCTTGCCTTCATGCGCGGCCGCACCCTGACCAATGCCGCCATCATCCTCGACGAGGCGCAGAACACCACGACGATGCAGATGAAGATGTTTTTGACGCGTCTCGGCGAGAACAGCCGGATGATCGTCACCGGCGACCCGTCGCAGATCGACCTGCCGCACGGCCAGGCCTCGGGGCTCACGGAAGCCGTGAAGCTGCTCGACGGCGTCGAGGGCATCGCGCAGGTGCATTTCAAGGCCGAGGACGTCATCCGCCATGAATTGGTGGCGCGCATCGTGGCCGCCTATGAGGGATTGCCGCAAAAGCCGGCAAACGCCAGATCTTGAGACCAATAGCTTCGGCCGCGAGCCCGCACGATGCGGGATCCGGCCATAACGCAGATTTTGAAACCAACGTGTCTGCTTTTCCTGCAACCGAGGTTCTCGTCACCGCCGAATGCTGGCAGGCCGAGCCCAATGCCGACGCGGTGATCCACCGCGCCATCGAGGCTGCCGCCGAGATCGCCGATGCCGATGTCGCCGACGCCGAGCTTGCGGTGATGCTGACCGACGATGCCGGTATCCGCACCCTGAACGCCAACTGGCGCAGCATCGACAAGCCGACCAATGTGCTGTCGTTTCCGGCGCTGCAGCCGGAAGGCGCCAGCGGATCCGACGATGCCCCGCGCATGCTCGGCGATATCGCGATCGCCTATGAGACGACGCGGCGGGAAGCCGATGAAGAGCAGAAGCCGTTCGACCATCATTTGAGCCATCTCGCGGTGCACGGCTTCCTGCACCTGATCGGTTACGACCACGAGAACGACGACGATGCCGAGGACATGGAGGCGCTCGAGCGCGAGATCCTCTCTTCCCTCGGCATTCCCGACCCCTATGCGGATCGGATCGCCTGACATGCCGGATTCCGAACCGACCCACGACAACCCGCGCAACGTGAGCAACCTGCCCGCCGTGGTGCACGAGGGCGAGGTGCAGCGCCCGGCGGCCGAGGGCTGGCTGGTGCGCGCGATCCGCACGCTGTTCGGCTGGAAGGCCGGCTCGGTGCGCGACGATTTGCAGGTCGTGCTCGACGCCTCGACACCCGACGATGTCGGCTTCTCGGCGATCGAGCGCACCATGCTGCGCAACATCCTGTCGCTGAACGAGCGGCGGATCGCCGACGTCATGGTGCACCGCGCCGACATCGTCGCGGTCAAGCGCGACATTCCGCTCGGCGAATTGATGAGCCTGTTCGAGAGCGCGGCGCATTCGCGGCTCGTCGTCTACAACGAAACCCTCGACGACCCCGAGGGCATGGTGCACATCCGCGACCTGCTCGCCTTCATGACCGCGAAGGCCCGCGTCACCGACGCGACCAAGACGAAGCGCAAGAAGCCGTTCCCGGCGGGGCTCGATCTGCGCAGCGTCGACCTCGCGCTGCCGCTGTCGGAAGCCAATATCATCCGCAAGCTGCTCTATATCCCGCCATCGATGCGCGCGATCGACCTGCTGGCGCAGATGCAGGCCTCGCGGATCCATCTCGCGCTGGTGGTCGACGAATATGGCGGCACCGACGGGCTGGTGTCGATCGAGGATATCGTCGAGCAGATCGTCGGCGAGATCGACGACGAACACGATTCCGACGAGCCGCCGTCCATCGTTCGCCAGCCGGACAACTCCTTCATCGCCGATGCGCGCGCCAGCCTCGACGATGTCCGCTCGGTGATCGGCGAGGATTTCGTGATCGGCGACGCCGGCGAGGAGGTCGAGACGCTCGGCGGCTACCTCGTATCGTTCGTTGGGCGCCTGCCGGTGCGCGGCGAGGTGATTTCGGGACCCGGCAATTACGAGGTCGAGGTGCTCGACGCCGATCCGCGGCGGGTCAAGCGCGTGCGCATCACCGCGCGCAAGGAACGGCCGACGCCGCGCAAGGAGCGCGAGCGGCGCCGCGAGCAGGCGCCGGACTCCGGAAACCCGCAGGCGAACGACAACATGCCGCCGCCCGGCGAGGGAGCCGGTCCGCAGTGAGGCTGTCCGACAAGCTCCGATCGATCGGCCTTGCAATCATCCTGACCTGGGGATGGAAACGCGCCGTCCTCGCGCTCACGGCCGGCGCGCTGTCTGCGCTGGCGATGGCGCCGTTCAACGCCTGGCCGGTTCTGTTTCTCACCTTTTCCATCGCGGTCTGGCTGATCGACGGCAGCGCGGCCGGCCGCTGGCGCGGTCTGCCCGCCGCGGCGCTGTCCGGGTTCTGGTTCGGCCTCGGCTATTTCGTGCCGGGCCTGTACTGGATCGGCTACGCCTTTTTCGTCGATGCGGACACCTTCGCCTGGCTGACGCCGTTCGCGGTGCTCGGCCTGCCTGCCTATCTCGCTTTGTTCACTGCGTTCGGCTTCGCGCTGGCGCGGCTGATCTGGCCGCGCGACGCCTTGCGCGTGCTGGCGCTCGCGGTCAGCCTGACGATTTCGGAATGGCTGCGCGGCCATCTCCTCAGCGGCTTTCCGTGGAATGCGTTCGGCTACGCACTGACCGAGCCGCTTGCGCTGGCCCAGACCGCGTCGCTGATCGGGCTGTGGGGCATGACGTTCCTGGCCGTCGCGATCTTCGCAAGCCCGGCCGTGTTGATCGACGGCGCCTCGCGCGGCCGCAAGCCGTGGCGTGCCCCGGCGGCGGCGGTGCTGGTTCTGGCAGCGATGCTGGTGTTCGGCGTGGTCCGCCTCGCGCAGCAGCCGACCAGGATGGTCGACGGCGTCAAGCTGCGCATCATGCAGCCCGATTTGCAGCAGGACGCCAAGTTCAACTACTCCGCCAAGGCGGCGGTGATGCAGAAATATCTCACCCTGTCGGATCGCGCCTCCGGGCCGCACGCCACCGGCGTGAAGGATGCCACCATCCTGATTTGGCCGGAATCCGCGTTTCCGTTCTTCCTGACCAAGGAAGCCGACGCGATGGCGCAGATCGCCGACCTGCTGCCGAAGGGAACCGTGCTGATCACCGGTTCGGTGCGCGCGCCCGATCTGCCGCCCGGCGTCCGCGTCACGCGCGCCTATAATTCCATCTACGTCATCGACCACGACGGCAGCGTGCTTGCGGTCTACGACAAGCTGCATCTTGTCCCGTTCGGAGAATATCTGCCGTTCCAGGACTGGATGGAGAAGGTCGGCTTCGTGCAACTCACCAAGGTGCAGGGCGGCTACATTCCCGGCACGATCCGCCGGACGCTCGATATTCCGAATGCACCGCGCGCCCTGCCCCTGATCTGCTACGAGGCGATCTTTCCCGGCAATGTCGTAAGCCGCGACGACCGTCCCGGCTGGATCGTCAATGTCACCAATGACGGATGGTTCGGAATCTCGACCGGCCCTTACCAGCACCTGCAACAGGCCCGGCTGCGCACCATCGAGGAAGGCCTGCCGATGGTCCGCGCCGCAAATACGGGCATCTCGGCCGTCATCGACCCCGTCGGCCGGATCGTCGCACAACTCGGGCTCGGCATCGAAGGCGTGCTCGATGCCGGCCTGCCGGCGGCCATCGCGCCGACGATCTACGCGCGTGTCGGGAACATCCCCGCCGCTGTGATTGTGATCACAGCCCTGGCGTTCGTGTTGCGGCGGCGGTTTGTGAGGCGAAAACCCTGACGGCTGCATATCGCCGGTTGTCGCGAACCCGAAAAAACGTCGAAATTTACCTCAGTATGATTCCACCAGTTGACAGATCGACCGTGCACTTCGCATTGTACGGGTCCACGCGAAATCACAAGCCAAGTCAGCCCCTTTGCGCAAATTGTCCGCATTTCGTCCCGATCCTCCTTGCAGGATTTGACGGCACCGGCGCCTGAGGCATACTCCACTTCCAACTTGCCTCATCCACGGGCGCGCAATCCCTTAGGAGAGTTGGAGATGTCCACCAAAGCGCCCAATCCTGTTGACAAATATGTCGGCAGCCGCGTCCGGATGCGACGCATCATGCTCGGCATGAGCCAGGAGAAACTGGGCGAGGCGTTAGGCCTGACGTTCCAGCAGGTGCAAAAATACGAGAAGGGCACCAACCGCGTCGGCGCCAGCCGGCTGCAGCAGATCTCCGAAATCCTGCAGGTGCCGGTTTCTTTCCTGTTCGACGGCGGCCCGAGTGGGGTCAAGACCGCCGACGGCTTCAGCGAGGGCGCCTCGCCGACCTATGTCTCCGATTTTCTGGCAACCGCCGAGGGCCTGGCCCTGACCCGCGCCTTCACGCGGATTGCGGACGCCAAGCTCCGCCGCAGCATCGTCGAACTGGTCGAGCAGATCGCGGCGCGCGAGGCTGCCGAGCAGGTCTGATTCAGCCATATCCGTTTGAGCGATCGTCAAATCTGGAATATGCCATTCCAGCGTACGCTAACGCGATGAGTTCAGCTTGAGCATCATCGCGCTTTAGCGCCTCGTTTGAGCATGATTTCGGATCATGCTTTGGCGCGTGCGCGCAATGACAAAGCGAATTCACAGGCGACGACAACAGCATGTCCAGCAATCCGTTCGAAACCGCCGTGATTCTCGACGGCATCCGCCGCTGGGTCGAGATCGAATCTCCGACGGAGCGGCCCGATCAGGTCAACAAGCTGGCTGATCTCGTCGCGTCGGGCTATCGCGACCTGCCGGCCACGGTGGAGCGGATTGCGGGACGCGACGGCTGCGGCGATCACCTGGTGACGCGCTCGTCCTGGGGCCAGGACGCGCCGGGCATCCTGGTGCTGAGCCATCTCGACACAGTCCATCCGATGGGATTCATCGAACGGTTACCATTCCAGGTCGACGGCGACAGCGCGTTCGGCCCCGGTATCTACGACATGAAGGGCGGCGCCTACCTCGCCTATCATGCATTCAGGCAGGCCTGCGCCGACGGCGCGCGCCCGCCGCTCGGCATCACCCAGCTCTACGTCTCGGACGAGGAGATCGGCAGCCCGACCTCGCGGGCGCTGATCGAGGCCGAGGGCCGCAAGGCCAAATACGTGCTGGTGACCGAGCCGGCGCGCGACGGCGGCAAGATCGTCACCGGACGCAAGGGCGTTGCGCGGTTCGACGTGTTCATCAAGGGCGCGCCGGCCCATGCCGGCACGCGCCCCGAGGACGGCCGCAGCGCGATCCGGGAACTCGGCAATGTGATCCAGGCGCTGGAGGCGATGAACGACCTCGAGCGCGGCGTCACCGTCAATGTCGGTGTCGTCCGCGGCGGCACCAAGCCGAATGTGATCGCCGAAGAGGCCTATGCGGAAGTCGACATGCGCGTGCCGACCATGGCCGACGCCGACGAGCTGGTACCAAAGATCCTCGGGATCACCTCACGCACCGAGGGCGTCAGCGTGAAGATATCGGGCGAATTGAACCGTCCGCCCTATGAGAAAAGCAACGCCGGCGCCGCCCTCTACGAGCACGCCAAGGGGTTGGCCGCCGAGCTCGGCTTCGAGCTGGTGGATGTGTTCACCGGCGGCGGCTCCGACGGCAATTTCACCGCCCCGCACACCGCGACCCTCGACGGCCTCGGCGTCGACGGCAAGGGCGCGCATACCCATTACGAGCAGCTCTACATCTCGTCGATCGAGCCGCGCGCGCGGCTGCTCCACCGTCTCTATCAAACGCTGCGATGACACCGGCTCCAGGCGACCGCGGCGATCGCGATTCCCCCGACGACGGCGCGATGGCGCATGCGCGCGGCTCGTTCTTCGGGCGGCGCAAGGGCCATAAGCTGCGCCCGCATCAGGCCGACCTGATCGGCACTCTGCTGCCGCATCTGGCCGTCGACATCTCGGCGCCCGCGCCCGAGGCGCTGACCGAGTTGTTCGATGACGGCATCGGGAATGTCAGGCTCGAGATCGGCTTCGGCGGCGGCGAGCATTTGATCGCGGAGGCACAGGCCTTTCCGACCACGGGCTTCATCGGCTGCGAGCCCTATGTCAACGGCATGGCGAAGATCCTGACCCAGATCGAGGCGCTGAATATCGGCAATATTCGCCTGTTCGCCGGCGACGCGGCCGAACTGCTGGCCTGGGCGCCACAGCGCTCGCTTGCGCGCATCGACCTGATTCATCCCGATCCCTGGCCGAAGCGGCGGCACTGGAAGCGGCGCTTCGTGCAGGATGCGACGGTCACTGCGATGACGCGGCTGCTGCCGCCGGGCGGCGAATTCCGCTTCGTCAGCGATATCGACGACTACTGCGCCTGGACGCTGGCGCATCTGATGCGCTCGCCCGACTTCGCCTGGCTCGCCGAGCGCGCGATCGACTGGCAACAGCCGTGGCCGAACTACACGATGACGCGCTACGGCGCCAAGGCCGAGCGCGAGGGGCGCAAGGCGGCGTATTTGAGGTTTCGACGCACGCCTTAGTGTCGTCGTTCCGGGGCGATGCGCAGCATCGAACCCGGAACCTCGAGATTCCGGGTTCGTCGCTATCGCGCCGCCCCGGAATGACGAACAGTTAGCCCTTCACTTCCGCCAGCCGCGCCTTCCTGATGTCGGTCGCCTCCCACACCATCCGCTTGCCGCGCTCGCGGCCGAGCAGTTCGATCGGATCGTGATTGTCGATGTGGCCGAACTGGCCCTTGTAGACGCTGTAGCCGCACAATTCCTGCAAACGGCGCGGAAAGCGGGCCGCAGTCTCGCGCGGAATGCCGAGTTGCAGGTTCTCCTGCTGCCGCATCCAGCCCCAGCAATAGGCGCAAGAGAAGGCAAAGCGCCTGGCGTCGCTGGTGTTGGCGCCGCCGCCATGCCACAGCGCGCTGTCGAACAGCATCACGCTGCCGGCCGGCATGGTCGCGGTGACCACGTCGTACTCCTTGCCGTATTCGGGGGACGAATCGAGTTTGTGGCTGCGCGGGATGATCCGCGTCGCGCCGTTGTCGTCGCGGAAATCGGACAGCGCCCAGATCGCATTGATCGTGATCGGAATGTGCGGCCGCGGCAGCGGGATCAATTGGGTGTCTTCGTGAATCGGCTGCGCCTCCTGGCCGGGCCCGAGCACCAGCGAGCAGAACGACGAGAGCAGGCATTCCCTGTCCAGCACGCGTTCGACCACCGGCAGCACGTTGTCATGCAGCGGCACCTCCCAGAACAGATCGTCATAGGTCAGGAGGTTGTTGATGCGCAGCGTCTTGAAGCCTTCGAACGACGTCCTGGCAGGTGCGAGATTGTGCTCGCGCTCGATTCTCAGCACCGCCGCCTTCAACCCCTCGACCAAATCCGGCGAGGCGGCGCGCTCGAACACGGTGTATCCGTCGTCGCGGATCCGCGCGGCGTGCGATTGGATGTCGGCGTCCGTCAGCATGGCGATCTCCCCGTTGGCGCTGTGTCGCGCCTTGCGGAAAGCATAGCGGAACGACTCTAGTCCGTCACCCTGAGGAGCGCGGAACGCGCGTCTCGAAGGGTCGACAGCCCGACTGTGGCCGCGCATCCTTCGAGACGCGCCTGCGGCGCTCCTCAGGATGACGGAGCCAAGAGCTGTTAGCGTGAACTAGCGCGACTTCCAGAACTCCACGACGCGCTGCGCCGTTGACGGCATCAGGCGCACGAAATTCACCCGCGCACCTTCGATATCGGCAGGAGACGGCACGCGGTTCGGCCCGAGCCGCATCAGGATCAGGGCGCGCACGGTGGGCCATTCGAAGCCGATCGTCTTGCTGGCGATCAGGATCGGATCGTAACGGTCGCCGGAGATCAGGCGATCGAGCGTGACGATTTTCACGCCGGCCATCGCGGCGAGCGCCGCCACGCATTCCTCATATTTGAAGGCCTTTGCGAAGCCGGCCACCGCGGCCTCGTTCAATTCGCCGGCGCGGTACAGCGCCAGGATGGCGCGCTGCGCAGCCGTGAAGTCGCGGCCCTCGACCTGAACGATCACACCCTCGATCTCGTTCATCGCGAGCTTGATCTCGGCCTGGCGCTCCGGCTTGGCGACGGCATGCAAACGGCGGCGGATCACGTCGATCGAGCCGGCGAGCAGGCCCTTCAGATGCTCGGGCGGAAGATCATCGCGGCGGCCGATCCGCAGCGTCAGCACGCCGTCCTGGCCGGCGCGCCGCACCAGCGTCGCGAAGGACGCATCCGAGAACGCGGCGCCCGCATTGCCGGCCGCGCATCGGATCACATCGCGATCGCCGCGGCGGACAAGGACGTCGGTCAGCGCGGTCGAGAGCTTTGGCCGCTCGGCCATCGCGAGCAGATGGCCCTGGCCCTTGGCATTGGCGATCTCGACCAGCACCTTTTCATCAATCACCGGCGATCGGCGCAGCAGCGGCCCCGCGATCGCGACCTCGTCCTCGCGCGCGAGGTGCCCGACCAGATGGCGCGGCGCGTTGCCGAGGGGCGCGAGCCGTTCGGCGAGATCGACCCGCGCAGCAAGCTCGGCATGCGGCACCAGGCTGGTCAGCACCCCGTCGAACAGGTCGATATGGTCGGGGCGGAAGCTCGCGGCGCCCTGCAGGAACAGCTCGCCGAGCCGCCGCGCGGCCTCGGCGCGGCGCTTGGGGTCGCCGCGGCGAACGATGTCGTCGAGTTCCGGAATCAGCGCAGGGGCTGTCGTCATGAGCCTTGTCCAACCGGCGACTTCTGCCGATTTTCGGCAATCTATGGCCCCGTTCGTAAACGGAGGGTTAGATCGATCCGGCATCCGGGGAGCCGTAAAATCGCCTCCCGCCGGACCCGAGGGGCCTTGCCCGACCCGGGCAAAAGAGCTATATCCACCGCAACTTATGGTATCTCATACGATCGCGTAGGAGAGTGGGCCCCCCGGGACCCGCTCTTTTTTATTACCTGACGGGACCCAGCGAGGCCGGGTCCGGTTTGGGTAGCGTTAGCGGCCCCTTAAGGCCATCTGAACAACACAACAGACCTCAGCAGCCTTTAGACCTTAGACAGCCTTTGACACTGGATATGACCGAACCGACCGCCACGTCCGTGGACACCGAACTGCTCGCCGAGCCGCGTCTCGTCGTCGAGCCCGGGGTTGCGGCGCGCGTCGCCGCCGTCGCGGTCCCGGTGCTGCAGGGCATGGGCTATCGCCTGGTGCGCATCAAGGTCTCGGGCGATGCCGGCTGCACCGTGCAGATCATGGCGGAGCGGCCCGACGGCTCGATGCAGCTCGAGGATTGCGAGGCGATCTCGCGCGCGCTGTCGCCGGTGCTCGATGTCGCCGACCCGATCGAGCGCGCCTACCGGCTGGAAATCTCCTCGCCTGGCATCGACCGCCCGCTGGTGCGCCGCTCCGACTTCGAGCGCTATACCGGGCATCTCGTGAAGATCGAGATGGCGGTGGCGCATCAGGGCCGCAAGCGGTTCCGCGGCGTGCTTGCCGGCGTCGAGGGCGATGCGGTGCGCATCAGGCGCGACGATCCGCGTCCCGACGAGGACGCCGAGGTTCTCCTGGTGATGGAGGACATCTCGGACGCGCGGCTGGTCCTGACCGACGAGCTGATCGAGGAATCGATGCGCCGCGGCAAGGCCGCCGAGCGCGAGCTGCGCCGCGAGCTCGGCCTCGCGCCGCCGCAACCGGCCCACGCCAAGAAGAGCGATCCGGCGAAGAGCCAGAAGCCGAAACCCAAGCCTGGTGACAAGCCTGCTCACATGCCCGGCAAGAAGCCGGCCCCGACCAACACCAAAAAGCACCGCCTGGCGGCCGAGCGCGCGCGCCGTGGCGAGATCGATCCATCCGAAGGAGACTAAGCCATGGCAGTCAGCGCCAACAAACTCGAACTGCTGCAGATCGCAGACGCAGTTGCGCGCGAAAAGTCGATCGACCGCTCCATCGTGATCGCGGCGATGGAAGACGCCATCGCCAAGGCCGCGCGTGCCCGCTACGGCAGCGAGACCGACGTCCATGCCGAGATCGATGCCAAGAAGGGCGAGCTGCGGCTGACCCGCCACATGCTGGTGGTCGACGTCGTCGAGAACTCGTCGAACCAGATTTCGCTGCACGACGCGCAGCGCGCCAATCCGGGCGCCCAGGTCGGCGACACCATCGCCGACACGCTGCCGCCGCTGGAATATGGCCGCATCGCCGCGCAGTCGGCCAAGCAGGTGATCGTGCAGAAGGTGCGCGAGGCCGAGCGCGACCGGCAGTACCAGGAATTCAAGGACCGCATCGGCGACATCGTCAACGGCATCGTCAAGCGCGTCGAATATGGCAGCGTGATCGTCGACCTCGGCCGCGGCGAAGCGATCGTGCGCCGCGACGAGATGCTGCCGCGCGAAGTGTTCCGCAACGGCGACCGCGTCCGCGCCTATATCTTCGACGTCCGCCGCGAGACCCGCGGTCCGCAGATCTTCCTGTCGCGCACCCATCCGCAGTTCATGGCGAAGCTGTTCGCGCAGGAAGTGCCGGAGATCTACGACGGCATCGTCGAGATCAAGGCGGTCGCCCGCGATCCGGGCTCGCGCGCCAAGATCGGCGTGATCTCGCGCGATTCCTCGGTCGACCCGGTCGGCGCCTGCGTCGGCATGCGCGGCTCGCGCGTGCAGGCCGTGGTGAACGAGCTGCAGGGCGAGAAGATCGACATCATCCCGTGGTCGCCCGACATCGCGACCTTCGTCGTCAACGCGCTGGCGCCGGCCGAAGTCGCCAAGGTCGTGATCGACGAGGACCGCGAGCGCATCGAGGTCGTGGTTCCCGACACCAACAACCAGCTGTCGCTGGCGATCGGCCGCCGCGGCCAGAACGTCCGCCTCGCCTCGCAGCTGACCGGCTGGGACATCGACATCCTGACCGAGCAGGAAGAGTCGGAGCGCCGCCAGGCCGACTTCGAGAACTCGACCCGCGTGTTCATGGAAGCGCTCAATGTCGACGAGGTGGTCGGCCAGCTGCTCGCCTCCGAAGGCTTCACCTCGGTCGAGGAACTCGCGCTGGTCGACGTCAAGGAACTCGCCGGCATCGAGGGTTTCGACGAGGAGACCGCCAACGAGCTGCAGACCCGCGCCCGCGAATATCTGGAACAACTCGAGGCGGAACTGGAAGCCAAGCGCAAGGAACTCGGCGTCGAGGACGCCATGAAGGACGTGCCCGGCATCACCGGCAAGATGCTGGTCAAGCTCGGCGAGAACGAGGTCAAGACGGTCGAGGATCTCGCCGGCTGCGCCACCGACGATCTGGTCGGCTGGACGGAGCGCAAGGAAGGCGGCGAGCCGACCAAGCATGCCGGGTTCCTCGACGGCATCGAGATCTCGCGCGACGAGGCCGAGGCCATGATCATGCAGGCCCGTCTGAAGGCCGGCTGGATCACCGAGGCCGACCTCGCCAAGCCTGCCGAGGAGGCCGAGGCCGCCGAAGCAGAAACGACGGCTTCGTAAGGAGATGCCCGACGGATGCTGGCTCAGGCTGACCCCGATCTCGACGATGGACCGCGGACGCAGAAGTCCGCGACCACGCGGATGTGCGCGGTCAGCCGCGAGGTGCGTCCGATCGACGAGCTGATCCGGTTCGTCATTGCGCCCACGGGCGAGGTGATCCCGGATCTCAAGCGCAAGCTGCCCGGCCGCGGATTATGGGTTTCCGCATCGCGGCGCAGCGTTGCGGAAGCGGTCCGCCGTCACCAATTTAGCAAGGGATTCAAGCGCGACGTCCGCGTCGCGCCGACCCTCCCCACCGACACCGACACCCTCCTGGTGCGTAGCGTCACCGAGGCCCTGGCGATGGCCGCCAAGGCCGGTCAGGTCGTCTCGGGCTTCGGCAAGGTCGAGGACGCACTCAACCGGAACGAAACTGCAGCCCTGATCCACGCTTCCGACGGCGCAGCGGACGGAATCCGCAAATTGGACGCGATCGTCAGGCAAAGGGGCGAAAAACGTGGTGAATCGCCGGTAATCCCCGTCGTCAATGTTTTGACGTCGGAAGAATTGGATTTGGCACTTGGGCGGTCAAATGTGATACATGCTGCGCTGCTCGCGGGCCCAGCGAGCAAGACGTTCCTGTCGCGCTGCCAGATGCTGGTCCGATACCGGATGGCCGACGACGACAAGACCGCCGAAGCGGCCAGAAATTCCAGAGCGTGATCCGGGAAGGCGGACGCCGTCTTTCCGACCGGTCATGCTCAGCAAACGACGACACGTTGAAGGATTTGTGCGGCAAACGCACAGCGAAACGAGATTAGGACTGCTGAATGGTTGATACCAAGACCCCTGGCGACAAGACTTTGAGTGTCCCGAGCAAGACGTTGTCGCTGAAGCCGCGCGTCGAGACGGGCACCGTGCGCCAGAGCTTCAGCCACGGCCGGACCAAGCAGGTCGTGGTCGAGAAGCGCGGCAAGCGCCGCGTCGGTGGCGATGGCCCCGGCGAGGCGCATGCGCCGGAACCCGTGGTTGCAAAGCCGGCGGCGCCCGCCGCCAGGCCGCCGCTCGGCCGCCCCTCGGGCCCGCCTCCCGGCCAGCAACAGCGTAACACCCGCTCCGGCGTGGTGCTGCCGACCTTGACCGAGGACGAGCGTTCCGCGCGTGCCAGCGCGCTGGCCGACGCCCGTCAGCGCGATATCGAAGAACGCCGCCAGGCCGAAGAGGAAGCCAAGCGCCGCGCCGTCCGCGAGGCTGCCGAGAAGGCAGAGCGCGAGGCCGCCGAGGCCCGCCGCAAGGCGGAAGAGGAACGCCATCGCCACGAGGAAGAGGCCAAGCGCAAGGCCGAGGTCGAGGCCAAGCGCCGCTTTGGCGAAGGCGAGGCCAAGCCCGGTGCGGCACCTGTCGCTGCTCCCGCCAAGCCTGCTGGAGCCGGAACTGCGTCTGCTCCGGCCGCCCGTGCGCCCGGCGCAGCCCGCCCGACAACGACCACGACGCCTGCTGCGCGTACGCCTGCTGCCCCGGGGCGGCCGCCGGCCGTTGCCGCCGAGGCGGACGAGGACGAAGGTCCGCGTCTGGTGCGCCGCCCCGGCGGCGCCGTGCGTCCCGTCGCGGCCCCGAAGACCACTCACAAGCCCGGTCCGCAGAAGCAGCGCGGACGCCTGACCGTCGTCACCGCGCTCAACGCCGATGACGTGCGCGAGCGCTCGATCGCCTCGTTCCGCCGCCGTACCCAGCGCCTGAAGGGTCACGCCGCAAACGAGCAGAAGGAAAAGCTGATCCGCGAAGTCGTCATTCCGGAAGCGATCGCGATCCAGGAACTCGCGAACCGGATGTCGGAGCGCGCGGTCGACGTCATCCGCATGCTGATGAAGCAGGGCGCGATGCACAAGATCACCGACGTGATCGATGCCGACACCGCACAGCTGATCGCCGAAGAACTCGGCCACACCGTCAAGCGCGTCGCCGCGTCCGACGTGGAAGAAGGCCTGTTCGACGTCGTCGACGATTCCACCGACACCGAGCCGCGTTCGCCCGTGGTCACCGTCATGGGCCACGTCGACCACGGCAAGACCTCGCTGCTCGACGCGCTGCGCCATGCCAACGTGGTGTCGGGCGAAGCCGGCGGCATCACCCAGCATATCGGCGCCTATCAGGTGCTGTCGCCCGAGAGCGGCACCAAGATCACCTTCATCGACACGCCCGGCCACGCCGCGTTCACCGCGATGCGCGCCCGCGGCGCCAAGGTCACCGACATCGTCGTGCTGGTGGTCGCGGCCGATGACGGCGTGATGCCGCAGACGATCGAAGCGATCAACCACGCCAAGGCGGCCAAGGTGCCGATGATCGTGGCGATCAACAAGATCGATAAGCCCGACGCGCGCCCCGAGCGCGTGCGCACCGAATTGCTCCAGCACGAGGTGCAGGTCGAATCGCTCGGCGGCGACGTCGTCGACGTCGAGGTCTCGGCCAAGAACAAGACCAATCTCGACCGGCTGCTCGAGATGATCGCGCTGCAGGCCGAAATCCTCGACCTGAAGACCAATTCGCAGCGTCCGGCGGAAGGCACCGTGATCGAAGCCAAGCTCGATCGCGGCCGCGGTCCGGTCGCGACCGTGCTGGTGCAGCGCGGCACGCTGCGCATCGGCGACATCATCGTGGCCGGCGCCGAAATGGGCCGTGTCCGCGCCTTGATCTCCGACCAGGGCGAGAATCTCGAGGAGGCCGGTCCGTCCGTGCCGGTCGAGGTGCTCGGCTTCAACGGTCCGCCGGAAGCCGGCGACCGTCTCGCCGTTGTCGAGAACGAAGCCCGCGCCCGCCAGGTCACGAGCTACCGCGCGCACCAGAAGCGCGAGAACGCGGCTGCCTCGATTTCCGGCATGCGCGGCTCGCTCGAGCAGATGATGTCGCAGCTGAAGACCGCGGGCCGCAAGGAGTTCCCGCTGATCGTCAAGGCCGACGTGCAGGGCTCACTGGAAGCGATCCTGGGCTCGCTCGAGAAGCTCGGCACCGACGAGGTCGCCGCCCGCATCCTGCATGCCGGCGTCGGCGGCATCTCGGAATCCGACGTCACGCTCGCGGAAGGCTTCAACGCCGCGATCATCGGCTTCTCGGTCCGAGCCAACAAGGAAGCGGCGGCTGCGGCCAAGCGCAACGGCATCGAGATCCGCTACTACAACATCATCTACGACCTCGTGGATGACATCAAAAAGGCGATGTCCGGCCTGCTCGCGCCCACGCTGCGCGAAACCATGCTGGGCAACGCGCAGATCCTGGAAGTGTTCAACATTTCCAAGGTCGGCAAGGTCGCGGGTTGCCGCGTCACCGACGGCACCGTGGAACGCGGCGCCAATGTTCGCCTGATCCGCGACAACGTGGTGGTGCACGAAGGCAAGCTGTCGACGCTGAAGCGCTTCAAGGATGAAGTGAAGGAAGTGGTCGCCGGCCAGGAGTGTGGCATGGCGTTCGAGAACTACGGTGACATGCGCGTCGGCGACGTGATCGAGTGTTACCGCATCGAGACGATCCAGCGCTCTCTGTAAGTCCAAATCTTACGAAGCGTTGGGTCCATTTAACTGAAAATGCGACTGCGCGGCCGGACTTTGGTCCGGCCACCAGCGCATTGTCTGATTGAAAGCAAAGCTAGACATTGATGCCCGCGGCCAAGGCCTGCGGGCGTGACGGTTTTGGAAGAAGGTCATGCCCCGTCAAAAGAAGAGCTCCAGCCCCGGCGGATCGCAACGTCAGCTGCGCGTCGGCGAAACGGTTCGCCATGCAGTTGCCGAGATTCTGTCACAGGGTGAGGTCCACGATCCCGATCTGGAAGGCCACATCATCACCGTTCCCGAGGTGCGCATGTCGCCGGACCTGAAGCTCGCGACGATCTATGTGATGCCGCTCGGCGGCCGCGACACCGACACGGTGATATCAGCGCTCGAGCGCAACAAGAAGTTCCTTCGCGGCGAGATCGCGCATCGCGTCAACCTGAAATTTGCACCCGACATTCGCTTCCGCGTCGACGAGCGGTTCGACGAGGCGGAGCGCATCGAGAAACTACTGCGGACACCTGCGGTGCAGCGAGACCTTGCACCCGATTCGGACGACGAGTGATGACTGTGATGACGACCAACGGCGTTATCGACGCGAAGGATGCCGACGCGCGCGACGCTGAGCGGGATGCTTTTGCCGGCCAGCGCACCGACGATGCGCGCCGCACCAACAACGACCCGCGCCAGAAGCAGGGCAGACAGAACCAGCAGCCGCGCCGCGACAAGCGCGACGTCCACGGCTGGGTGGTGCTCGACAAGCCGATCGGCATGACCTCGACGCAGGCGGTCGCGGTGCTCAAGCGCCTGTTCCAGGCCAAGCGCGCCGGCCATGCCGGCACGCTCGATCCGCTCGCCTCCGGCGGCTTGCCGATCGCGCTGGGCGAGGCCACCAAGACGGTGCCGTTCGTGATGGACGGCCGCAAGCGCTACCGCTTCACGGTGTGCTGGGGCGAGGAGCGTGACACCGACGACACCGAGGGGCGGCCGGTCAGGACCAGCGAGAGCCGGCCGACCGCGGATTCGATCCGGGAACTTTTGCCGCGCTTCACCGGGGTGATCGAGCAGATCCCGCCGCAATATTCGGCGATCAAGGTGCAAGGCGAGCGCGCCTATGACCTGGCGCGCGATGGCGAGACCGTGGAACTGAAGCCCCGCCCGGTCGAGATCCACGAATTAACCCTTGTGGAACATGGAGATAACGGCCAATCCGTGTTCGAGGCCGAGTGCGGCAAGGGAACCTATGTCCGGGCCCTGGCCCGCGATATGGGCCGGATTCTCGGCTGTTTCGGCCATATCTGCGCCCTGCGGCGGACCCTTGTCGGTCCGTTTACCGAACGGGACATGATTCCGCTGGAACAGTTGGAGGCTTTATGCAATAGAGCCGCGTCTGGCGAGGGCAGCCTCGCCGACGCGCTTTTGCCCGTTGAGACCGCGCTGGACGACATCCCGGCACTGGCCGTCACACGGGCTGATGCGGCAAGGCTCCACAGGGGCCAGGCCGTTTTGTTGCGCGGACGGGATGCGCCCAATACCAGCGGCACAGTCTATGTCACGGTGGCAGGCCGGCTTCTCGCGCTTGCCGAAATTGGCAATGGCGAACTCATCCCCAAGCGCGTGTTCAACCTGAACGGACTGACTGCCGGTCCGGCTCGCAACAATGAAAGTAACTGACGATGTCGATTACCGCCGAACGCAAAGCGGAAGTCATCAAGACGAATGCCAACAAAGCCGGCGACACCGGCTCGCCCGAGGTTCAGGTCGCGATCCTGTCGGAACGCATCAATAACCTCACCGAGCACTTCAAGAGCCATGTGAAGGACAACCATTCCCGCCGCGGCCTCCTGAAGCTCGTGTCGACGCGTCGCTCCCTGCTTGACTACATCAAGCGCAAGGACGAGGCGCGCTACAAGGCGCTGCTCGAAAAGCACAACATCCGTCGTTGATTTGAGAAGCACGCGCGCGAGGGTTCGCGCGCGTTTTCGCATGGTCGTCCGTGAACTCGGGCTTTCGAATTGTCGAAAGATGATCATGCGCAGCATGGCAGTCGCGCCATGCACACTAGCGTCCAGCAGCAATCCGGCCGCTGGACCGGGCAAGATGCCCAGATGACCGAAGGGATGGACGCCATCCGAAATCCAGGGACCATGGCAGGATCGCCGGATACTGATCGCAACCGCGTGTCAGTGTCTCGCCGTCTTGGCATGGTCTTTGTGTTTCAGGGCGCCATGCTTTCGTGAAACCATGAAAGAAGACCGAAATGTTCAATACGCATTCCGTCGAGATCGACTGGGGTGGACGTCCCCTCAAACTTGAAACCGGCAAGATCGCCCGCCAGGCCGACGGCGCCGTGATGGCGACCTACGGCGAGACCGTGGTGCTTGCCACCGTCGTCGCGGCGAAGGCACCGCGCGAAGGCGTCGACTTCCTGCCGCTCACGGTCGACTACCAGGAGAAGACCTACGCGGCCGGCCGCATTCCCGGCGGCTATTTCAAGCGCGAAGGCCGTCCGACCGAGAAGGAGACGCTGGTCTCCCGCCTGATCGACCGCCCGATCCGTCCGCTGTTCGTCGACGGCTGGCGCAACGAGACCCAGGTGATCGTCACCGTCCTGTCGCACGACATGGAGAACGATCCGGACATCGTCTCGCTGGTCGCCGCCTCCGCCGCCCTGACCCTGTCGGGCGCGCCGTTCAAGGGCCCGATCGGCGCTGCGCGCGTCGGCTTTGCCAATGACGAATACGTGCTCAACCCGACGCTCGACGAGATGACCGAGACCCAGCTCGATCTCGTCGTCGCCGGCACCGCGGACGCCGTGCTGATGGTGGAATCGGAAGCCAAGGAGCTCAACGAAGACGTGATGCTCGGCGCGGTCATGTTCGGCCACCGCCACTTCCAGCCCGTCATCAACGCGATCATCGAGCTCGCCGAGAAGGCCGCCAAGGAGCCGCGCGAAGTCACCACGATCGACAATTCGGAGATCGAGAAGGAGATGCTCGGCATCGCCGAGCAGGAGCTCCGCAATGCCTACGCGATCCCGGTCAAGCAGGAACGCTATGCCGCGGTCGGCGCCGTCAAGGAGAAGGTGCTCGCGCACTTCTTCCCGGAAGGTCAGGAGCCGAAATACGACAAGCTCCGCGTCGCCGGCGTGTTCAAGGAACTGGAAGCCAAGATCGTTCGCTGGAACATCCTCGACACCGGCAAGCGCATCGACGGCCGCGACGCCAAGACCGTGCGCAACATCATCGCCGAAGCCGGCGTGCTGCCGCGCGCCCACGGCTCGGCGCTGTTCACCCGCGGTGAAACCCAGGCGATGGTCGTGACCACGCTCGGCACCGGCGAGGACGAGCAGTACATCGATGCACTGTCGGGGACCTACAAGGAAACGTTCCTGCTGCACTACAACTTCCCGCCCTACTCGGTCGGCGAGACCGGCCGCCTCGGCGGCACCAAGCGCCGCGAGATCGGCCACGGCAAGCTCGCCTGGCGCGCGATCCACCCGGTGCTGCCGCCGCACCACGAGTTCCCGTACACGATCCGCGTGGTCTCCGAGATCACCGAGTCGAACGGCTCGTCCTCGATGGCTTCGGTCTGCGGTGCCTCGCTGTCGCTGATGGACGCCGGCGTGCCGCTGAAGCGGCCGACCGCCGGTATCGCCATGGGCCTGATCCTCGAAGGTCAGCGTTTCGCGGTGCTGTCGGACATCCTCGGTGACGAGGATCATCTCGGCGACATGGACTTCAAGGTCGCCGGCACCGACCAGGGCATCACCTCGCTCCAGATGGACATCAAGATCGAGGGCATCACCGAGGAGATCATGAAGGTTGCGCTTGGCCAGGCCAAGGAAGGGCGCATCCACATCCTCGGCGAGATGGCCAAGGCGCTGACCGCGGCGCGCGCCGAGCTCGGCGAATACGCACCGCGCATCGAGACCTTCAAGATCGCCACCGACAAGATCCGCGAAGTGATCGGCACCGGCGGCAAGGTGATCCGCGAGATCGTCGAGAAGACCGGCGCCAAGGTCAACATCGAGGACGACGGCACCGTGAAGGTCGCCTCCAACGATGGCGAGGCGATGAAGGCTGCGATCAAGTGGATCAAGTCGATCGCCTCCGATCCGGAGGTCGGCCAGATCTACGAGGGCACCGTCGTCAAGGTGATGGAGTTCGGCGCGTTCGTGAACTTCTTCGGCGCCAAGGACGGCCTCGTCCACATCAGCCAGCTCGCGGCCAACCGCGTGCAGAAGACCTCCGACGTCGTCAAGGAAGGCGACAAGGTCAAGGTCAAGCTGCTCGGCTTCGACGATCGCGGCAAGACCCGCCTGTCGATGAAGGCCGTCGACCAGACGACCGGCGAGGACCTCGAGGCCACGCAGAAGACCGAGGCTGCGGCGCCGCGCGAAGCTGCCGGCGAGTAAGCCCAGGCCAATCGACTAGCAAATCGACTGTTACGAAAAGGGCGGCCCTGGGGCCGCCCTTTTTGGTTTGCCGAGGTCGGACGCAAATCAATCTCCGCTGATCGGCATGCGCGGTTTTGACCCGGCATTGTGATCGGGATTCGTTGGAACCCGTTCACAACTCGGGCCTAACATCAGGATGCTTTCCCAGCACGGAGAACCACGATGTCCTCGATGTCCCGACGCCATTTGATCATCGCAGCAGGCGGCATCGCTGCGGCCGCCGCCTCGTCGCGCGCTGCGTTCGCGCAGGCCACGGCGCCGGCCCCGGCCGGACCATTCAAGATCGATCCGCTGACCTATCCCACCAATGCGCTGGAGCCGCATATCGATGCCAAGACGATGGAGATCCATCACGACCGGCATCATCAGGCCTATGTCACCAACCTCAACAATTTCGCCAAGGACAATCCGCAGATCGCCGAGAAGCCGGTCGTCGAGGTACTCGCCAATCTCGGCAGCGTGCCGGACGCGATCCGCACCGGCGTGCGCAACAACATGGGCGGCCACGCCAACCACACCATGTTCTGGCAGATCATGGGACCGAACGGCGGCAAGGCGGACGGCGAGGTGCTCGCCGCGATCGATCGAGACCTCGGCGGCATGGAGAAATTCCAGACCGATTTCAACGCCGCCGGCGGGCGCGTGTTTGGCTCCGGCTGGGTGTTCGTCACCGTCACCAAGGATGGCAATCTCGCCATCGAGACGCGGCCGAACCAGGACAATCCGATCATGGACGGTAAGCGCGCGCTGCTCGGCAACGACGTCTGGGAGCACGCCTATTACCTGACCTACCAGAACCGCCGGCCCGATTATCTCAAGGCGTGGTGGAATACGGTGAACTGGAAGGCCGTGGCCGAGCGCTATGCGGCGGCGAAGGCCGGGACGCTCGGCGTGTGAGCCGCCGGGCTCGCCGGTCGCGAGGAACTGCGTTACCTTCGAAAGCTCCGCGATCGCTTCGCGGGGCTTTCACCTTTATGTATCCACAGCGTCGCGCCGCCGGTGTCGAACGCCGTGAGGATCGACGATGACGCCGCCGACCATCCGCCCCGCACGTTCCGACGAACATGACGCGATCGCGCGCGCCTGGATGGCGAGCTGGGCCTCGACCGGGCTCTCGCAAGCCAACGACAGTTTGTTGAACGATCTGCGTACCCGCCTGCCGCGCGAGATCGCGGGTGGCTGGAGCCTGTTCGTCGCCGACGATCGCGGCAGCATCGCCGCCATGCTGGCGCTGCACCTGCCGACCTCGCGGCTCGACCAGCTGATGGTGGTCCCCGCCTATCAGGGCCGGAGCCTGGGACGTCAGCTGCTCGCCTTCGCGCGCCGGCAGATGCCCGACGAGATCTGGCTGAAATGCGTCCGCGAGAATGAGAAGGCCTGGCGCTGGTACGAGCGCGAAGGCTTTGTGTTCGAGAAGGAAGCGCCCAATCCGGTCACGGGCTTCATGATGAAGTATTATCGGTGGAAGAGAACAAACCGCACATCGGAGGCTAAGCCATGATCAAGCTGTACTGGTCGCCGCGCTCGCGCTCGTTCTCCGCCATCTGGCTGCTGGAGGAAACCGGCCTGCCATACGAACGGGTGCTGACCGACATCAGCACCGGCGCGCAGAAATCACCCGATTTCCTCAAGATCAACCCGATGGGCAAGGTGCCGGCGTTGACCGACGGCGACGCGCAGCTCGCCGAGGCCGCCGCGATCTGCGCCTATATCGCCGACCGCTATCCCGAGACCAAACTTGCGCCGGCAGCGACGGACCCGAAGCGGGCGCGCTATCTGCAGTGGCTGTTCTTCTCGCCGAGCTGCATCGAGCCGGCGCTGATCCAGCTCTTCACCAAGCTCGAGGTGCCGACCAGCACCGCGGCATGGGGCAGTGCCGCGCAGGTGTTCGACGTGCTCGACGCCGAGTTGCAGAAGGGGCCGTGGATCCTCGGCGATCAATTCTCCGCCGCCGACATCGCGATCGGCGCGGGACTGAACTTTGCGGTGCGCGTGTTCAAGATGGTGCCGCCGCGGCCGTCGTTCGAGGCCTATATCGACCGCTGCGTGGCCCGGCCGGCGTTCCAGCGCGCGGAAAAGATCGCGGCGGGGTGAGCGTCGGATCTTGTAGCCCGGATGGAGCGAAGCGAAATCCGGGAAAAGTCTCTGATGTAGAAAGAGCTCTCCCGGATTACGCTTCGCTCCATCCGGGCTACTAACCTCCCCTTGAAAAGGGGAGGTCGCTTTGCTCGCCAGAGCAAAGCGGGTGGGGATCAACTCTCTCCGCTAGACTAGCAGCATCGCCTGCGGCTGACCCCCATCCCGACCTTCCCCCTTTCAGGGGGAAGGAGAAGACCGGTCTGTAACCGCTCGCGCGGTTTTCCGAACGGCTTAACCCGGCACGACGCGCGGATCGACGTCCTGCGTGTAATCCACGCCGTCGATGCCGAAGCCGAACAGGCGGAGGAACTGGCTCTTGTACTCGCCGAGATCGGCCAACTCGCCGAGCGTCTCGGTGGTGAGCAGCGGCCAGCGCCGCGACACTTCCGTCTGCACCTCGGGCGAAAGCTCCCAGTCGTCGACCCTGACGCGCTGCGCATCATCGAGCGCGACGCCCTTACCGAGCTTCGTCCGGAACAGGCGGTCGATCTGCTCGATGCAGCCTTCATGGAGGCCGAGCTGCTTCATGACCTTGAACAGCACCGTGCCGTAGAGCGGCACCACCGGAATGGCCGAGCTCGCCTGGGTGACGACGGCCTTCAGCGCGACGACGCGTGCCGCGTCAGGTCCGAGCCGGCCGCGGATCGCTTCTGCCTTGCTGTCGAGATCGACCTTGGCGCGGCCGAGCGTGCCGTTCCAGTAGATCGGCCAGGTCAGCTCGCTGCCGATATAGGTGTAGTTGAGCGTCTGGAAGCCCGGCGCCAAAACGCCGGCATCCGCGAGCTGGTCGATCCAGCGCTTCCAGTCGTCGCCGCCCATCACCGCGACGGTGGCCGCGGTTTGCTCCTCGCTCGCCGGCTCAAGCGTGGTCTGGAACACCTCACCGGTCTCGGTGTCGAGCGTCTTGATCTCGACCGGGGCGCCCAGCGGCTTGATCACCGAACGATAGGTCTTGCCGGTGTCGGGATCGGTCCGGACCGGCGCCGCCATGCTGTAGACCAGCAGGTCGAGCTGTCCGAATTTCTCGCGCACCTGCTCGATGAAGGTCGCCTTCAGCTCGTCGGAGAAGGCGTCGCCTTCGAGCGTGAGCGGCGATCGTCCGATCTTCTGGGCTTCGATCTCGAAGGCACGGTTGTTGTACCAGCCGGCGCTGGCGCTTCTCTTTTCCGACGGCTCGCGCTCCAGCGACACTCCGATGGTGTCAGCGCCGCCGGCGAAGGTCGCGACGATGCGGCTCGCGAGGCCATACCCCGTCGAGCAGCCCAGCACGGCAACCCGCTTCGGGCAGTCGGCGACCGGGCCCTGCTTCAGAACATAGGCGATCTGTTCGCGGACATTCGTGGCGCAGCCGACGGGATGTGCCGTCGTGCAGATGAAGCCTCGCACGCGCGGTTCAATAATCATTCCCACCCCATTCCGGATCGTTGCACTGTTCCCATTCGCTGCCTGCGGGCCTCCCTCAGCAAGCGAGGAGAGGCGAAATCACGCGTCAAGCCGCCTGAACACCAGCGTGGCGTTGGTGCCGCCGAAGCCGAACGAGTTCGACAGCACGGTGTTGAGCTTGACGTTGTCGATGCGCTTGCGCACGATCGGCATGTCGGCAAACACCGGATCGAGTTCGGTGATATGTGCGCTCTCGCAGATGAAGCCGTTGTTCAGCATCAGCAGAGAATAGATCGCTTCCTGCACGCCGGTGGCGCCGAGCGAGTGGCCGGTCAGCGCCTTGGTCGCCGAGATCGGCGGGCACTTGTCGCCGGTGCCGAACACCTTGCGGATCGCCTCGATCTCCGGCGGATCGCCGGCGGGCGTCGAAGTGGCATGCGGATTGATGTAATCGACCGGCGTGTTCACCGTCGACATCGCCATGCGCATGCAGCGCTCGGCGCCCTCGCCCGACGGCGCCACCATGTCGTAGCCGTCGGAGGTCGCGCCGTAGCCGACGACCTCGGCATAGATCCTGGCGCCGCGCGCCTTGGCGTGCTCGAGCTCTTCCAGCACCACGACACCCGCGCCGCCAGCGATGACGAAGCCGTCGCGGTTGAGGTCGTAGGGACGCGAGGCGGTGGCCGGCGTGTCGTTGTATTTCGAGGACATCGCGCCCATGGCGTCGAACAGCACCGACAGCGTCCAGTCGAGCTCCTCGCAGCCGCCGGCGAAGATGATATCCTGTTTGCCGATCTGGATCGTCTCATAGGCGTTGCCGATGCAGTGGTTCGACGTCGCGCAGGCCGACGAGATCGAATAGTTCACGCCCTTGATCTTGAACCAGGTCGCGAGCGTCGCCGACGCGGTCGAGGACATGCCCTTCGGCACCGCGAACGGACCGACGCGCTTCGGGCCCTTGGCGCGCGCGATGTCGGCGGCCTCCACCAGCGTGCGCGTCGACGGTCCACCGGATCCCATGATGATGCCGGTGCGGATGTTGGAGACTTCATTCTCCTCGAGGCCGGAGTCGCGGATCGCCTGTTCCATCGCAACGTGATTCCACGCCGCACCTTCGGCAAGGAACCGCATCGCGCGGCGATCGATCACCTCGGCAGGATTGAGTGTCGGCGCACCGTGCACCTGCGAACGGAAGCCGAGTTCGGCGGCCTTCTCCGCGCGCGAAATGCCCGACTTCGCCTCGTAGAGGCTCGCAAGCACTTCCTGGGTGTTGTTACCGATGGACGAGACAATACCCATCCCCGTGATGACAACCCGCCTCATGTTCGCCTCGCCCTGCCTTTATGTTGCCGCATGATGATCCTGCTCAGGATGGCGCCGTGCCCTGCTTGAACAAACCGACCTTCAAGTCCTTGGCGCGATAGATAATCTCGTCGTCCATGGAAAGCCACCCATCGGCAATTCCGAGCACGAGCTTTGACCGCATCACGCGCTTGATATCGATGTTGTACACAACCTTGCGCGCGTGCGGCAGCACCTGTCCGGAGAACTTCAGCTCGCCGAGGCCGAGCGCGCGGCCGCGACCTTCGCCACCGATCCAGCCAAGGTAAAAGCCGACCATTTGCCACATGGCATCGAGGCCGAGGCAGCCCGGCATCACCGGATCGTTCTTGAAATGACAGCCGAAGAACCAGAGATCCGGCTTCACTTCGAGCTCGGCGCGCACCAGCCCCTTGCCGTACTCGCCGCCATTCTCCGAGATATCGCTGATGCGATCGAACATGAGCATCGGCGGCAGCGGCAACTGGGCGTTGCCGGGACCGAAAAGCTCGCCCCGCCCGCAAGCCAGCAAATCCTCGTATTCGTAACCGCCGCGCCGATCCAGCATCCTCTTTCCACCTCTGATGTCCCGATGAAGCGCTTTGCTTGGTCGGACCTTGATCTACCCACGGGAACCGGAATAACCCGTCCCGCATCTTGGCGCTACCTGGGTACGCTACGGCCTGTTATCTCTGCCGAAAGCGCATATGTGGTCCGCGCGCTCTCTAACATACGGCTAACTGGGCGGCAAAGCGGCATTCCGATGATAAATGACCGCTTCTCCTTAGGTTTCTACCGCAGCTTGGATTCGTTCTAGTTGCGAAAAACTTGCATCTGATAGGCATCCTTTTTATATTTATGAGGAATATTGCCTGAGTTGGGTGCATAGAGTGGATATGAACGAGGAAGTACCGGCTGTGAACGATGATGCCGTGCACCCGGCTGCCCGGGGCGCTGGGCACCACCCTGCCCTGACCGGCTGTCCGTGGCATGACGTCAACGAAATGTTGCAGTCTGCCGGTCTGCGGCCGACCCGCCAGCGCATGGCGCTGGGCTGGCTGCTGTTCGGCAAGGGTGCCCGCCACCTGACCGCTGAAATGCTGTACGAGGAAGCCACGCTGGCCAAGGTTCCGGTGTCGCTGGCGACCGTCTATAACACCCTGAACCAGCTGACCGATGCCGGCCTGCTGCGCCAGGTCAGCGTCGACGGCACGAAAACCTATTTCGACACCAACGTGTCGACGCATCACCACTTCTATCTCGAGCACAACCACGAGCTGGTCGACATTCCCGACCCGAACCTCGTGCTGTCGAAAATGCCTGACGTGCCCGAAGGCTACGAGATCTCCCGCGTCGACATGGTCGTGCGGCTGCGCAAGAAGCGCTGAACGGTCTTACCGTGGATCTGAGTCGTGATGGCCGGGCTCGTCCCGGCCATTTTCATTTGGGGACGGGGAAGCTCAGTCCACCTTCTCGTCGGCGTAGACGCCCCAGAGGCGCTGCTGCTCGATCCAGCCGTCGAAGCCGTTGCCGGTGACCCGGCACCAGTTATTGGCGCATTTCTTCACCTGCGCGACGACGCCGGCCTGCAGGCGCGCCGCGATCGCGCTGGTGGCATCGGGGCGATCGTAGAGCGAGGCCAGATCGTCCTTGTTCTTCATGGTGACGACGGCGGTGCGACGGCCGGACAGCAGGGAATGATAGACCCAGCCTTCGGCGCCCTCGGAATCGCGCACCCGGCGCCAGTTCTCGAACTCGGCGGTGATTTCGACCGGCAGCCCCGACCGCGTATAGACCCAGGCGACGTCATTGTCCTTGGTCGGGCCGGCCCGGACGTTCACATGATCCGACTTCAGGCTGACATAGCGCGGGATCGGCAGGCCGCTGGTGGTGGGGCTCAAATCCTTGGCGGAATGTCCGGGCATGACCGACGCACTCAGCATGCTTCCGACCAGCGCCACCAATGAACTGAAACGCCAGAGCGCCACCATCAACTCGTCTCCTGCCGAGATGCCCAACCCGCATTCGGCGCACTGCAACCCCAACCACGCCCGAAGGCCCCTGCGCCTGCGCCCGTTCGCTCCCGCACAGCAAGTCCGGGGGGTTCTTGTCTTGGCCCGGCCTTCTGCTAGAGAGGACGGAACGCCTGAGAGCCAGAACACCCGAATTTCCCGTTGTTTCGCCTTGGCGAAAAGCCGGGGCAAGTATCGGGGAACCCTAGGAAACGCGAAGGAAACGCCGGGACAGCACGGCTATCAGCAGTGTCGAACAACCGGGTTAATGAGGCCTGAACGGTTTGTTTTTTGGCAAGCCGCGCGCCCCATGAAAGCAGGACATGTCGGTGAAGAAAAAGCCTCTCGTCGTCGTCACCCGCAAGCTGCCGGACTCGATCGAGACCCGGATGCGCGAGCTGTTCGACGCCAGATTGAATCTCGACGACACGCCGATGACGCCGGAGCAGATCGCCGAGGCGGCGCGAACCGCCGACGTGCTGGTGCCGACCGTGACCGACATGATCCGCGAGGACGTGATCAATCAGCCCGACTGCAAGCTGAAGATGATCGCCAATTTCGGCAACGGCGTCGACAATATCGACGTCGCCGCGGCGCATGCGCGCGGTATCACGGTGACCAATACCCCGAAGGTGCTGACCGAGGACACCGCCGACATGACCATGGCGCTGATCCTTGCGGTGCCGCGGCGCATGATCGAGGGCGCCTCGATCCTGACCGAAGGCAAGCAGCACTGGGCGGGCTGGTCGCCGACCTGGATGCTCGGCCACCGCATCGGTGGAAAGAGGCTCGGCATCGTCGGCATGGGCCGCATCGGCCAGGCCGTGGCCCGCCGTGCCCGCGCCTTCGGCCTGCAGATCCACTATCACAACCGCCGCCCGGTGGCGCCTATGATCGCCGAAGAGCTCGGCGCGACCTATTGGGAAAGCCTCGACCAGATGCTGGCGCGGATGGACATCATCTCGGTGAACTGCCCGCACACGCCGGCGACCTATCATCTGCTCTCGGCGCGGCGGCTCAAGCTGATCCGCAAAGAGGCCTATGTCGTCAACACCGCGCGCGGCGAGGTGATCGACGAGGACACGCTGATCAAGCTGATCGAAGCCGGCGATATCGGCGGCGCAGCCCTCGACGTCTATGAGCACGAGCCCGCGGTGAACCCCAAGCTGGTGCGGCTCGCCAGGGCCGGCAAGGTGACGCTGCTGCCGCATATGGGCTCGGCCACCATCGAAGGCCGCGTCGAGATGGGCGAGAAGGTGATCATCAACATCCGAACCTTCCTCGACGCCCACAAGCCGCCGGATCGCGTGCTGCCGAGCATGCTGTAAGTGCTCGCAGCCGGGATTACGCCGCGCTCGATCCAAGCCACGCAGCTCCAACCTCCCCTTGAAAAGGGGAGGTCGCTTTGCTCGCCAGAGCAAAGCGGGTGGGGATCATCTCTCTCCACGAGCGACGGTGCGTGTGGCTGACCCCCATCCCGACCTTCCCCCTTTCAGGGGGAAGGGGAAGAGAGATTTGCGGCCCGGATGAGAGGCGAGCTGCCAAAATATCGAAAACAACCCCATGCAAAGTAGCCGGTGCGGCCGGCGCTCGACCAGGCAACTTGGCGCGTCGGGCTACGGGATTGCCGAGCATGCTCTGAGACCAACATTCGGTGTCGTCCCTGCGAAAGCAGGGACCCATAACCACCGCAGTTCATGGTTGCGCCGAGCTGGAGCTCCAGCCTTCGTCATTGTGAGAGCTGGTCCCGGGTCAAGGCCGGGACGGCGATGTGGCGAGGTCCTGCCTTACTTCTTCCGCCGCGCCTGCTTGCGCCAGTCGGCGACGAACGACACGAACGCGGCGAGCGCGGGCGGCGGCTGACGGCGGCTCGGATAATAGAGGAACGGTCCGTCGAACGGCGGGCACCAGTCGTCGAGCACGCTGACCAGCGCGCCGGATTTGACGCCGTAGCGGACATAGCCCTCGAACGTCGCCCAGTAGCCGACGCCGTCATGGACCGCGCGCAGCGCAAGGCCGAGATGCGTCGCGGTCAACTTGGCCGGCGGCGAGATCTTCACCACGCGGCCGTTCTTCTCGAACTCCCAATCGAACATCACGCCGTTGCTGAAGCGGCTGCGGATGCAGGGGTGCGCCAGCAGATCCTTCGGATGCATCGGCCGGCCATGCTTTGCGACATACTCACTGGACGCCACGATCGCGTAACGCTGCGGCGCGCCGAGCGGGACCGCGACCATGTCCTGCGCCAGATGCTCGCCGTAACGCACGCCGGCGTCAAAGCCCTGCGCGACGATGTCGACGAACGCACTCTCCGCGACGACGTCGAGATCGACCCGCGGATATCTGGCGAGGAACGGCGCGATCATCGGCGCCAGCACGAGATCGACCGCGGGCGGCGGCGCGTTGATGCGCAACCGCCCCGACGGCTCGGCGCGCAGGCCGCGCACCTCCGTGATCGCATCGGCGACGTTGACCATGGCCGGCGCGACGCGGGCGAGCAGCAGTTCGCCGGCCTCGGTCAGCGCGACGCTGCGGGTGGTGCGGTTCATCAGGCGGACGCCGAGCCGCTCCTCCATGTCGCGCAGGCGCTGGCTGAGGCTGGAGACCGAGACGCGCTGCTCGAGCGCGGCACGCCGGAAATTGCGCGTGCGCGCCACCGCCACGAAGGCGTCGAGGTCGCGAAGGTCGAAATCCTGCATTGTTCGATATAGTGAACAAGCTATTCGCGATTGTCCAGCTTATCGTCCGAAACCGACCGGCCCATATCACCTCGGCATTTGGCGACGGATTTTCCGCCGCCAACGTTCGAGGAACATCCACATGGACACACGCAAACTCGGCTCAACCGGGCCCACCGTCTCGGCCCTCGGCCTCGGCTGCATGGGCATGTCCGAGGTCTATGGCCCGGCCGATCGCGGCGAGAGCATCGCCACGGTGCATGCGGCGCTCGATGCCGGCATCACGCTGCTGGACACCGGCGACTTCTACGCCATGGGGCACAACGAGATGCTGGTACAGGAAGCCCTGAAGGACGTCGGGCGCGACCGGCTGCAGATCAGCGTCAAGTTCGGCGCGCTTCGCGGCCCCGCGGGTGAATTCGCCGGAATGGACACCCGGCCGGCCGCGACGAAGAACTTCCTCGCCTATTCGCTGCAACGTCTCGGCACCGACTACATCGACATCTACCGGCCTGCACGTCTCGATCCCAACGTTCCGATCGAGGAGACGATCGGCGGCCTCGCCGATCTGGTGAAGTCCGGCTACATCAGACATATCGGCCTGTCCGAGGTCGGCTCCGACACCATCCGCCGCGCGCATGCCGTGCATCCGATCGTCGATCTCCAGATCGAATACTCGCTGATCGAGCGTGGCATCGAGCGCGACATCCTGGCGACCTGCCGCGAGCTCGGCATCGGCATCACAGCCTACGGCGTGCTGGCGCGCGGACTGATCAGCGGCCACTGGTCGAAGGAGTCCGGCAAGATCGGCAGGGACTACCGGCTGATGACGCCGCGCTTCCAGGGCGCGAACCTCGATGCCAATCTCGCGCTGGTGGACCAGTTGCGCGCCATTGCCGCCGAGATCGGAGCAACGCCGGCACAGGTCGCAATCGCGTGGGTCGCGGCACAGGGCAAGGAGATCGTGCCGCTGGTCGGCGCCCGCACCCGCAACCGTCTCACCGAAGCGCTCGGCGCGACCAGGCTGACGCTGACGCAAGCTCATCTCGCGGCGCTGTCGAAAGCCTTCCCGCCGGATATCGCTGCCGGCACGCGCTATGCGGCCGAGCAAATGGCGCATCTCGACAGCGAGAAGCCGGCCACCAGGTGACGGCGCCAATCAGGTGCGATGGGCGCTGAGATCAGTGATGACAGGCCCATCGCCATTGAGCGGGTTCTGCGGATCGCGCGCGTAGCGCAGGGTTTCGAACCGCATCGCGCGCGCATCCACCATCAGGAGCCGGCCGACCAGGCCCTCGCCGAAGCCGACGATCTCGCGGATCGCCTCCAGCGCCATCATCGATCCCAGGACGCCGGCGAGCGCGCCCATCACACCGGCCTCGGCGCAAGCCGGCACCGTGCCCGGCGGCGGCGCCTCCGGAAACAGGCAGCGATAGGTCGGGTTGAATTCGCCCTCCGCATTCTTCTCATGCGCGCGGATCGTGGTCAGCGAACCGTCGAACTGGCCCAGCGCCGCCGTGATCAGCGGCCGCTTCGCGAGGAAGCACGCATCGGCGACGAGATAGCGGGTCTCGAAATTGTCGGAGCCATCGAGCACGAGATCGTAACGCGCGATCAGCGCCATCGCATTGTCGGCGGTGAGCCGCATTGGATGCGCCTCGAACGTCACATGCGGATTGAGCGCATGGATCTGCGCCGCCGCGCTGTCGACCTTGCGCTTGCCGATATCAGACGTCGCATGGATGATCTGGCGCTGCAGGTTGGAGAGCGAGACGATATCGTCATCGATCACGCCGAGCCGGCCGACGCCGGCGGCGGCCAGATACATCAGCACCGGCGCGCCGAGGCCGCCGGCGCCGATCACCAGCACCGACGCTTTTTTCAGCGCATTCTGGCCGGGGCCGCCCACCTCGCGCAGCACGATATGGCGGGCATAGCGTTCAAGTTCGTCGGCACTCAGCATCGTCTCATCTATCCTACCCGTGACCCTCATGGTGAGGAGCGCGGCACGCGCGTCTCGAACCATGAGGCCCGGTCCGTGGCCTCATCCTTCGAGACGCGGCTGACGCCGCTCCTCGGGATGAGGGTTGACGCGCTCCCTGAACCGGAGCGCGGTTGTTGCCGACCAAGCAGATGTGCTTAATTGCCTGGACGTCAATGGTGTCAGTCATTCCCCCCGGATTTGTCATGAGATCGGTGCTTTCGGCAACATTGATGGCCGCTGCCATGGGCATGGCGCAGGCCCAGATGACCCCGCCCTCGACGGCGGGGGCGAAGCCGAAGACCGTGACGACGGTGCCGATCCGCCCCGCTTTGCAGAAGCCGGAGGATACCGCGGGCGCGATGGCGCAGGCCGAACGGCTGGCGCTGCAATCGGACCTCGCCTGGGTCGGCGAATATAACGGCGCGATTACCGGCGACGTCAGCGAGCGCATGGTCAATGCGATCAAGGAATTCCAGAAGAAGCGCGGCGGCAAGCCGACCGGCGTGCTGAACCCGCAGGAGCGCGGCGTGCTCGCCGACACGGCGCGGCGGAAGCAGGAGGCTGTCGGCTGGCGGATCGTCACCGAGCCGGCCACCGGGGCGCGGCTCGGCATTCCGACCAAGCTGGTGCCGCAGATCAACAGCGACGCCTCCGGGTTCAAATGGACCTCGCCGACCGGCACTGTCCAGGTACTGCTGACCCGGCGCAAGGAAGCGAGCCCGACCACCGCAAAGCTTGCCGAGCAGGAAAAGAAGGAACCGGCCGGCCGCACCATAGACTACACCGTGGTGAAGCCGGATTTCTTCGTGCTGTCGGGCATGCAGGGGCTGAAGAAGTTCTATCTGCGCGGCACCTTGAAGGGCGACGAGGTCCGCATCCTCACCATCCTCTATGACCAGGCGATGCAAACCAGCATCGAGCCGGTGGTGATCGCGATGTCGAGTGCCTTCAATGCATTTCCGGCCGCCGTGCAGGCCGGTCCGCCGCCGCGCAAGACCGTCGAATATGCCACCGGCGTCGTGGTCAGCGACGACGGGGCCGTCGTGACCGATCGCGTGGCGACCGACGACTGCATCGCGCTGACGATCCCGGGCTATGGCAATGCCGATCGGGTCGCCGACGACAGGGATCACGACCTCGCACTGCTGCGCATCTATGGCGCGCGGGGCCTGAGGCCACTCAATATCGCAGGCCAGGCGACGCAGACCGCGCTCGACATCACCGGGATCGCCGATCCGCAGAGCCAGGGCGGCGGCGCGGCCGCGAGCAGCGTCAAGGCTTCGGTCGCACAGATCGGCGGCGGTGATCAGGCGCTGTCACCGGCGCCTGCGCTCGGGTTCTCCGGCGCGGCGGCGCTCGATAGCGGCGGCAGGTTTGCCGGCATCGCGGTGCTGAAGCTCGTCATCGTTGCAGGCCCCGCAAACGCGGCGCCGCCGGCGCAGGCCGCGCTGGTGCCGGCCGACACGGTGCGCAGCTTCCTGAAAGCGCATGGCGTCACCGCGTCGGGCGACTCGGCGGACGCCAAGGCCGCCGTGGTCCGCGTGATCTGCGTCAGGAAGTAAGTTCACCTCGCCCCGCTTGCGGGTGATCCCGCAGAGCAGACCGGGTTCTGTCCATCTCGTCGTCCCGGCGTAGGCCGGGACCCATACGCCGCAGCAGGCGTTGTAGGCGGGACTCGTCGTTTCAGCAGCGCGTAACAATGACGGGCTGTGGTTATGGGTCCCGGCCTTCGCCGGGACGACGATGGGGACAGGCTCTGGCGGACGGTCCAGCATTCCATAGTCATTTGTGATTCAGCTACCACTCTTCACATGTCGTCCTGGCGAAAGCCAGGACCCATAACCACCGCATTCAGCGATGAAACAGGATCGCGGCCCCGGCGTCGCACAGCAATGAGATTAGGGGTAATGGGTCCTGGCTTTCGCCAGGACGACGGTGAGGATGGCTCTCGGTTCAACCTGTCAAACAGCGTAGTCGGCGTCACCTCAACGCAAACCGCACACCGGCGCGGGCGAGACCGCCGGCAATGCCGACCGGGGTGCCGTCGGCGCGCCAGCAGGCTGCGCCCGACATCGTGCCGTCAGCGTGAAACTGGATCGCGTTCATGCCGCCGGCCACCGTCGGCACCACTTGCACGCTGTGGCCCTTCGCTGAAAGCGCGGCGCGGACGGCCTCCGGCACCGCCTGCTCGACCTCCAGCGCATTGCCCTCGGTCCAGACCCGCGGCGCTTCGACCGCCTCCTGCAGGCTCATGCCGTGGTCGATCAAATTGATCAGCGCCTGCATCGCGCTCGGGAAGATGCGTTTGCCGCCGGGCAGGCCGAGCGCGTAAGTGAGCTTGCCGTCGCGCAGCGCCATCATCGGCGACATCGAGGTGGTGACGCGCTTGCCGGCGGCCAGCGACAGCGCGTGGCCCGGCCGCGGATCGAACAGATTCATGTAGTTGTTCGGCACGGTGCCGAGGCCGGGGATCAGGATCTTGGCGCCGAACAGATTGTTGATGGTCTGGGTGGTCGCGACCACATTGCCCATCGCATCCGCCGCGGTCATGTGCGTGGTGTGCGCGCTTTCGAGCGGGGTGACGCCGGCGCTCCAGGCCTGCGCGGCAGCGGGATCGATCGCGCGGCGGCGCTCCTCGGCATAGGCCTTCGAGGTCAGCCGCTCCACCGGGACGTTGATATAGGCGGGATCGCCGCTCGCGGCCGCGCGGTCGGCAAAGGCGATCTTCAGCACCTCGGCGAGATAGTGGATGGTCTCGGCCGTACCGAAGCCGAGGTGCGCGATGTCATAACCTTCGAGGATGTTGAGCATCTGCGTGATGTGCACGCCTGACGCCGCCGGCGGCGGGGGCCCGAGGATTTCCCAGCCGCGGTAATCGCAGCGGATCGGCTGCCGCTCGACGGTCTTGTAGGTCGCGAGATCGTGTTGTGCGATGAAGCCGTCGTTCTTCTTCATGTAGTCGACCAGGATATCGCCGAGCGGTCCCTGGTAGAGCGCGTTGTCGCCATGATCGGCGATGTATTTCAGCGTCTCGGCATATTCCGCCTGCACCACGCGCTCGCCGGGCTTCAGCGGCGTGCCATCAGGCAGATAGATCGCCGAGATCGGCTTGTCCTTCAGCATCTCCTCGGCGCCGTCGGTGATGCATTCGTGCAAATAGGGCGTCGCCGCATAGCCGCGCGCGGCGTGCTTGATCGCCGGCTGCATCACGTCGGCGAGACTCATGGTGCCGAAGCGGCGCAGCGTCTCGCACCAGGCCTTCAGCGAGCCCGGCACCGCGACCGCCTTCGGCCCGTTCAAATTCTCGTTGCCGACGGTGTCGAACACGTCATGCGCCGAACCGGGCTTCGAGGTGTAGGTATCCGGCTTTACCGCCTGCGGCACCGTGCTTTGGCCATCGATGAAGCGATGGCTTCCGTCGGCGAGGCGAATATGCGCCATGCCGCCGCCGATGATGCCGACCATCATTGGCTCGACCACGGTCAGCGTGAACAAGGTGGCGATCGCCGCATCGATCGCGTTGCCGCCGGCAGCTAACATCTCGGCGCCCGCGCTCGATGCCAGCGGATGATTGCTCACCACCATGCCGCGGCTGCTGGTGGCCGGTTGCTTCTCGCATTGAAAACTTGTCGCGGCGCGATCGCGCCAAGCGTCATTCATCGACATGCCGTTCATCGCCATTGTCTTCTCGTTCTTGATGGAGCGATGGGACCTATGTTCGCCAGCCTCGCATGCGCGGTCAAGCTGTCGCTTTCGTCATGGCCGCATTCGCAAAAGCGATGTCAGCGTCGATCGCGCAACCAGGTCTCGCGCGTAACCTTCCACTTCTCCGCTCTGGATTCGCCATTGTGGTGCGGAAGCTCGACGAAGCCTATGAATTCGGCGCCGGTCTTCTGCTTGACCCGGCGCGAGGCGACGTTGGACTGCGCGTTGCAGACATGGAAGCTGGCAAGGCCGAGCGTCAGGAAGGCGAAATCGTTCACCGCCGCGATCGCCTCGGTCATGAGGCCCTGATTCCAATAGGGCTCGGCGAGCCAGAATCCGCGATTGCCCTTGCGGCCATCGGCGCGCGGCCGGAAATTGATGTTGCCGATCGCCTCGCCATCGCCGGCACGCAACACCAGCACCCATTGATAGCTTTCCTCGCCGGCCGCGATCTTATCCAGCTCCCGCCTGATAAAACTTTCCGCACCGTCGCCGGGATAGGGCCACGGCACCACCGTGGCGAGAGTCTTGATCACATTCCAATTGTTGAAGTGACGCTGGATCGCCGCGGCATCCGACAGCGCAAGCGGCCGCAGGATCAGGCGCGGCGTCTCGATGCGCGGGGTCTCGAACATGTTACTTCTGACACTTCGGGCACCAGAACGTCGAACGGCCGTTCTGGGTGAAGCGCCTGACGATGCCCTCGCAGCCCGACGTGCGGCACGTCTCGCCCTCGCGGTCGTAGACCTGGAACGAATGCTGGAAGTAGCCGAGATCGCCATTGGTCAATCGATGGTCGTTGATCGAGGAGCCGCCGGCCTTGATCGCCTGGTTGAGCACCGAATGGATCGCGTCGACCAATCGCCTGGCGTGGTCGGTGGGCTCGCCCCCGGCAACGCCTTTGCGTTGTCCGGACTTCGTTGCAAGCGTCGCGGCCAATCGCCGCGGCGACAGATGCGAACGAAACAGCGCCTCGCAGACATAGATGTTGCCAAGTCCCGCCACCACGCGCTGGTCGAGCAGCGCCGCCTTCAGGCTGGTCTTCTTGTTGTGGCAGGAGCGCGCCAGCATCGCCGCGTCGAACTCGTTGCCGAGCGGCTCGGGACCGAGCCCTTTCAGCAGCGGCTCATCGTCGATCGCGTTGCGCGCGATGACCTTCATGTAGCCGAAGCGCCTGGGATCGTTGAAGACGACGGCCGCGCCCGAAGACATGTGGAACACGACGTGATCATGCGCGCGATCCTCGCTGCGCGGATGGTGGAATTGCCCCGGCGTCGCCGCGCCTTCGCCTTTCAGCACGCGGAACGAGCCCGACATGCCCAGATGCATCAGCAGCACGTCGCCGGAGTTCAGGTCCGCCATCAGATATTTGGCACGGCGGCCGAGCCCGGTGATGGTCCGGCCCTCGAGCCGGGCGATAAAGTCTTTTTGAAACGGAAACCGCAAATCCTTGCGGCGGGCCTCGGCCTTGAGGATCCTGGACCCCTCCATGGCCGGTTGCAGGCCGCGGCGGACGGTCTCGACTTCGGGTAATTCCGGCATGGCAGGCATTCACCTTTTGGAAGTGACGTGATAGCGCCATTGCGGCCGCCGCGCTATGGTTTGGCTGGAGCGTTTTTCGAGCGAAGCGGCTACCGGTTCGCGTGAAGAAAACGCGACCAAAAAGGGTAAGAGTTCTGAGTGATGGATCGGCCGGATCAAACCACCCATTTCGGCTTCAGGGACGTGCCCCTGGGCGAGAAGCAGACGCTGGTGAACGACGTGTTTCACAGCGTGGCGTCACGCTACGACCTGATGAACGACCTGATGTCGGCAGGCCTGCACCGGGCCTGGAAGGACGTCATGATCACGACGCTCGATCCGCCGAAGGGCGACCGGCCGTTCGCGCTGCTCGACGTCGCCGGCGGCACCGGCGACATCGCGTTCCGGGCCGCCAAGACCGCGGGCGCGGGCTTTCATGCCACGGTCTGCGACATCAATACCGACATGCTCGCCGTCGGCCGCGAGCGCGCCGCGAAGCAGCACCTCGATGACCGCGTGTCGTTCGTCGAGGGCAACGCCGAGGCGTTGGGCTTCGCCGACCGCGCGTTCGACGCCTACACCATCGCGTTCGGCATCCGCAACGTGCCGCAGATCGACCTTGCGCTGCGCGAGGCCTATCGCGTGCTCAAGCCCGGCAGCCGCTTCCTGTGCCTGGAATTCTCCACCGTCGACGTGCCCGGCCTCGACAAGATCTACGATCTGTTTTCCTTCAAGGTGATCCCGCCGCTCGGCCGCGCCGTCACCGGTGATGCCGAGTCCTATCAATATCTCGTCGAGTCGATCCGCAAATTCCCGCGGCCGAACGCGTTTGCCGAGATGATCGGCGCCGCCGGCTTTGCCCGCGTGAAGTGGCAGAGCCTCTCCGGCGGCATCGTGGCGCTGCATTCGGGCTGGCGTTTGTGATCTCTGCACTGACCCACATCACGCGCCTCGCCCGCGCCGGTTTCGTGTTTGCGCGCGAGGGCGTGTTCGGCGTCGTCGATCCCGCGCTGGTGCCGCCGCCCGGGCAGCTCGCGCTGAAGCTGGCGCGGCTGATCGAGCGCCGCTCGGCCAAGTCCGGTCCACGGTTGTCGCGCGCACTGACGCGGCTCGGACCGGCCTATCTCAAGCTCGGGCAATTCCTCGCCACCCGCCCCGACGTGGTCGGCGTGGCGATGGCGCGCGATCTCGAAGCCCTGCAGGACCGGCTGCCGCCGTTCGCGCAGGAAGCGGCCGAAACCGTCATCACGCAATCGCTGGAACGGCCGTTGGCGCAGGCCTTCGTGCATCTGGGCCCTGCGGTTGCCGCAGCCTCGATCGCGCAGGTGCATCGCGGCGAGATCGAGCGCGACGGCGTCCGGCAGCAGGTTGCGGTCAAGGTGCTCCGGCCCAATGTCGCCGCGCGCTTCCGCCGCGACCTCAGCGACTTCTTCTTTGTCGCGCACAAGGCCGAGGCGCATTCCGCCGAGGCGCGGCGCTTGCGGCTGATCGAGGTCATCAACACGATGTCGCGCTCGGTCGCGATGGAGATGGACCTGCGGCTCGAGGCGGCCGCGCTGTCCGAGATGGCCGAGAACACCCGCGACGATCCGGACTTCCGCGTCCCCGCGGTGGATTGGGACCGCACCGCGCACAGTGTGCTGACGATGGAGTGGATCGACGGCATCGCGCTGAACGATCACGTCCGGCTGGCGCAGGCCAAGGTCGATTTGCCCGATCTCGGCCGCAAGGTGATCCAGAGCTTCCTGCGCCACGCGCTGCGCGACGGCTTCTTCCATGCCGACATGCATCCCGGCAATTTGTTCCTCGACGAGGCCGGCCGGCTGGTCGCGGTCGATTTCGGCATCATGGGACGGCTCGGGCTGAAGGAGCGGCGCTTCCTGGCCGAGATCCTGCTCGGCTTCATCACCCGCGACTATCGCCGCGTCGCCGAGGTGCATTTCGAGGCCGGCTATGTGCCGGGCCACCATTCGGTGGAGAATTTCGCGCAAGCGATCCGCGCGATCGGCGAGCCGATCCACAACCGCACCGCCGAGGAAATCTCGATGGCGAAGCTGCTCACGCTTCTGCTCGAGGTCACCGGCCTGTTCGACATGCAGACGCGCCCCGAGCTGATCCTGCTGCAGAAGACCATGGTGGTGGTCGAGGGCGTGGCGCGCGGCTTCGACCCGAAGCTCGACATCTGGAAGATCGCCGACCCCGTGGTGCGCGAATGGATCACGCAGAATCTCGGCCCGGCCGGCCGCATCCAGGGCGCGATCTCGGGCGCGGGCGAGCTCGGCCGCATCCTCGCCAACCTGCCGTCGATCGCCAACCGCGCCGTCACGGTGCTCGAGCAGCTGGAGACCATGACGCTGGAGGGCCACATGCTGTCGTCGGACTCGATCGACGAAATGGCCCGCGCCGAGGCCCGCAAGGCGCGGGTGCAGACCGTCGGCCTCTGGGTCATTGCGATCGCCTCCATCGCGATCTTTTTCGCCATCCGGGCGCACTGATTGCAATGCATGCACTATGTGATAGCATCGCTATCACGCTTGTTTGAGCATGATCTCCGCGCAAACGCCTTGCGTTTGTCGCGAGGGAAAACCGCTTCACACTTTTCCGGATCATGCTTTGAGGGCAGCACGCCATGGCCAGCCTGACCATCCGTAAACTCGACGACACGCTGAAGGCCTATCTGCGGCTGCGCTCCGCCAAAAACGGCCGCTCGGTCGAGGAGGAGGTCCGGGTGATCCTCCGGGACCTTGCAGACGGCGGTACGGAGCCTGCCGAGGCGCCCGGCCCGGGTTCCGCGACAGTGGCAGCCCCTGCTCCGCGGGCCGCCAGCGCGGCCGGCGAGCCGCGCGTCACCCTGATCATCGGCGGGGGGATAGCGGCCTACAAGGCGCTGGATCTGATCCGGCGGCTCAAGGAACGGCACATCCAGGTCCGCTGCGTGCTGACCAGGGCGGCCCAGCAATTCGTCACCCCGCTCGCCGCCAGCGCGCTGTCGCATGAGCGCGTCTACACCGACCTGTTCGACGCCGAGAGCGAATTCGACGCCGGCCATATCCGCCTGGCGCGGGACTGCGACCTGATCGTGGTGGCGCCGGCGACCGCCGACCTAATGGCCAAGATGGCGCAGGGCCATGCCGACGATCTCGCCACCGCCACCTTGCTGGCGGCCAACCGGCCGATCCTGCTGGCGCCGGCGATGAACCCGCTGATGTGGAACAATCCGGCCACCCGCCGCAATGTGCTGCAGCTCCGCCGCGACGGCGTCCATACCGTCGGACCGAATGCGGGAGAAATGGCGGAAGCCGGCGAAGCCGGTGTCGGCCGGATGGCCGAGCCGACCGAGATCGCCGCCGCCGCCGACCGCATGCTGCGCCCGCCGCAGCCGCGTCCGCTGGCCGGCAAGCGGGTGCTGATCACCGCGGGCCCGACCCACGAGGCGATCGATCCGGTCCGCTACATCGCCAATCGCTCGTCCGGCAAGCAGGGCTTTGCCATTGCCGCCGCCGCGCGCGCCGCCGGCGCCGAGGTGGTGCTGGTGACCGGCCCGGTCGAGCTCGACGACCCCCAGGGCATCTCCGTGATGCGCGTAGAATCCGCGCGCGACATGCTGCACCGGGTCGAGGCGGCGCTGCCGGTCGACGTCGCGATCTTCGCCGCCGCGGTCGCCGACTGGCGGGTCGCCACCGAGGGCAGCCAGAAGCTGAAGAAGACCGCGGCCGGCATGCCGCCGCTGCAGCTGGTCGAGAACCCGGACATCCTCGCGACAATTTCCAAGCTGAAGGAGCAGCGGCCGCCGCTGGTGATCGGCTTCGCCGCCGAGACCGAGCACCTGATCGAGAACGCCAAGGCGAAGTTCGCGCGCAAGGGCTGCGACTGGATCGTCGCCAACGACGTCTCGCCAGCGACCGGCGTGATGGGCGGCGACCGCAACACCGTTCACCTGCTCTCGCGCGAGGGCAAGGACGTCACCGTCGACTCCTGGCCCGTCATGACCAAGGAGGAAGTCGCGACCGCGCTGGTGTCGCGCATCGCAAGAGCCGTAGGAACCGCATCGTGAGCGCCACCATCAAGGTCGAAGTCCACCAATTGCCGCACGGCGCCGATCTCTTGCTGCCGATCTATCAGACCGCCGACGCCGCCGGCCTCGACCTGCTCGCGGCGGTGCCGCGGTCAGCGCCGCTGCTGCTGCTGCCGGGCCGCTACGAGATGGTTCCGACCGGGCTGACGATCGCGCTGCCGCCGGGCTATGAGGCCCAGGTGCGGCCGCGCTCCGGCCTTGCCGCCAAATACGGCGTCACGGTGCTGAACTCCCCCGGCACGATCGACGCCGACTATCGCGGCGAGATCAACGTGCTGCTGATCAATCACGGCCACGAGGTGTTTTCGATCCGGCGCGGCGAGCGCATCGCGCAGATGGTGATCGCGCCGGTCACAAGGGCCGAGCTGGTTCCGGTCGACGTGCTGTCGGCGACCGGGCGCGGCAGCGGCGGCTTCGGCTCGACCGGACGCTAGAGCACGTCGGAGAAGTGTGCGGACGAGCTCGGGAAGAGCACGCTTGGTGCACTCTCCGCACGACTACGGAGTCAATTCGCGTAAAATCCACGCCACCCGGCGGCATTTTTTCACAGGGGATTCTGCGTTCACGGTCTGGACTCTTACTCGCCGAGTCCCGTTGGGACTATTCTGTTTTGATTCGAGCGCGACGGGGGGTCTTCGTCGGGCTGACTGGTCCTGCTTGGGCATGATCGGCGGACAAACGTTGTACGTTTGCCGTGAGGGAACACCGGTCTCCTCTTTTCCGGATCATGCCTGGGGTTTGTGCGTTCTGGGGCAACATATGTCGGGCGTAGTCGCGGCAATGCGTCGAACCCTGCTGTCATGCACCTCACTGGCGCGCGACGGCATGATTGGGCTCGCCATCACCGCGCTGCTGCCGGCGCGCGCCGCGTTTGCCGCCGAGAGCCCGGTCGCCCAGGCGATGTCGGATCATTTCGGCTTCAATCACCAGGAGGTCGCGGTCCTCGCGACGTCGCTTGCGCTGGTCGGCTTCTCGGCCGTCGCCGCGATCCTCCTGATGCGCACCCGCGTGCGCGCGACGAGGGCCGAGGAGCAGTTGCAGTCCGAGATCGCGGACCTGCAGGCGCAATCGGACCGGCTGCGCGCGCTGCTGTTCGTCGAGCCGCAGGTCCTGATCTCCTGGGCCGCGGGCGACAACCGGCCACAGATCTCGGGCGACATCTCGCTGGTGATGTCGCAGGAAGGCTCGCCGCAACGCGTCCTCGCCTTCGGAACCTGGCTGCCGCCCGAGCCGGCGCTGCAGATGGACCACGCCGTCGACGCGCTGCGCGAGAAGGGCGAGGCGTTCCTGCTCAACCTCTCGACATCGGCCGGCCGCGCCATCGAGGCGATGGGCCGCGCGATCGGCGGTCAGGCCATCGTGCGGATCCGCGAGCTCGGCGGCCTGCGCCGCGAGCTCGCCGAGTCCAACCTGCGCTACAAGTCGCTGCAGGAGGAAACCGAGCTGCTGCGCGATTTCGCCGCCGCCGCGCCGTGGCCGATCTGGGCCAAGAGCCTCGAGGGCAATCTGCGCTATGCCAACGCGGCCTATGTCCACGCCACCGAGGGCAAGAGCGTGTCGGACGCGCTGCAGCGCAATCTCGAACTGCTCGAAAGCGACCAGCGCACCGAATTGACCCGCGCGCTGAACGACAATGCCAATTATGCCGCGCGGCTGCCGATCGTCGTCAGCGGCGAGCGGCGGATCTACGACGTGCAGGCGCTCAAGCTCTCCGGCGGCAGCGCCGGCATCGCGATCGACGCCAGCGAGGCTGCGGCATTGCGCGCGGCGATCGCGCGGATGGTCGAAGCGCACCGGCGCACCCTCGACCAATTGTCCTCGGGCGTCGCGGTGTTCGATGCCGACCGGCGGCTCACCTTCTACAACGAGTCCTATCGGCGGCTGTGGGGGCTCGACCAGGCCTTCCTCGACGGCAACCCCGACGACTCCAGCGTGCTGGACCGGCTGCGCGCCAACCGCAAGCTGCCGGAGCAGCCGGATTTCCGCGCCTGGAAGGCCAAGCTGCACGAAGCCTATCGCGCGGTCGAATCCGAGACCTATACCTGGTTCCTGCCCGACGGCCGCGCCATCAGCGTGGTCACCACGCCGAACCTCGAGGGCGGCGTCACCTATCTGTTCGACAACGTCACCGAGAGCCTCGACCTCGCGCGCCGCTACGACCGCCTGACGCGGGTGCAGCGCGAGACCCTGGACAATCTCGGCGAGGCGGTCGCGGTGTTCGGCAGCAACGGCCGCGCCGAGCTGTTCAACCCGCCCTTCGCCAAGATGTGGAAGCTGCCGGCCGACGCGCTGCAGGGCGAGCCGCATATCGAGGCGGTGGAAGCGCTGTGCCGGCCGCTGTTCGACGACGCCCTGACCTGGCGCACGCTGCGCGAGCAGATCACCGCGATCGAGAACCGCGCCCAGGTCGCGCTCAAGCTCGAGCGCAAGGACGGCAGCGTGCTGAATTGCATGACCATCCCGCTGCCCGACGGAAAGACCCTGCTCGCCTTCCAGGACATCACCGACACCGAAAATGTCGAGCGGGCGCTGCGCGAGCGCAACGAGGCGCTGGAAGCCGCCGACCAGATGAAGGTCGATTTCGTCCACCACGTTTCCTACGAGCTGCGCGCACCGCTCACCACCATCATCGGCTTCGCGCATTTCCTCAGCGATCCCTCGACCGGACCGCTGACGCCGAAGCAGGCCGAATATCTCGACTACGTCACCAAATCGACCAACGCGCTGCTGGCGTTGACCAATAACATTCTCGATCTCGCCACCATCGACGCCGGTGCGATGAAGCTCGAGCTCGGTCCGGTCAATATCGGCCAGGCGATCGAGGCCGCCGCCGAAGGCATCCAGGATCGCCTCGCGACCGACCGCATCACGCTGAAGGTCGATATCGAGCCTGAGATCGGCGCCTTCGTCGGCGACGAGCGGCGCGTGGTGCAGGTGCTGTATAATCTGCTCGCCAACGCGGTCGGCTTCTCGCCGCATGACGCCACCGTCACGATCAGCGCGCACCGCACCGAGCACAGCGTGGTGTTTGCGGTGACCGACGCCGGTCCCGGCATTCCGGCCGAGATGCGCGACAAGGTGTTCAACTGGTTCGAGAGCCATTCGCACGGCTCGCGGCACCGCGGCGCGGGGCTTGGCCTGTCGCTGGTCCGCTCCTTCGTCGAACTGCATGGCGGACGGGTGCGGGTCGATTCGACCGTAGGCCGCGGCACGACCGTGACCTGCGACTTCCCGATCGACCAGACCGCACATCGCAACGCTGCTGAATGACGGCGACCTCGACATTCTCGGTGGCGCTCGCGAACGAGACCGCGACAGCGGAGCTGATGGCCGACCTCGCGCTCCTGATCGGCGCCGGCGACGTCATCACACTGTCCGGCGACCTCGGCGCCGGCAAAACCACCGCCGCGCGCGCGCTGATCCGTTACCTCGCCGCCGACGATGCGCTGGAGGTGCCGAGCCCGACCTTCACGCTGGCGCAGAGCTACGAGCTGCCGTCGTATCCGCTGGTTCATGCCGACCTCTACCGCATCAACGACGCCAGTGAGCTCGAGGAGATCGGGCTGTCGCCGCTGCCCGACGACATCGTGGCGCTGATCGAGTGGCCGGAACGGGCGCCCGACGCGATGCCCGCCGACCGCATCGATATCGCGTTCAGCCATCGTCCGGCGCTCGGATCGGCGGCGCGCGCGGCCGAGATCACCGGCCACGGCAAGGGCGCGGCGAAGGTCGCGCGGCTCAACGAGCTGCGCCAGTTTCTCGATCGCGCGGGCTTTCTCAATGCCCGGCGCGAACGCATGCCGGGCGATGCCTCGACGCGCTCCTATGCGCGGCTGCGCAACGACGACGGCACCGTCATCCTGATGAACTCGCCGCGCCGTCCCGACGGCCCGGCGATCTACAGCGGCCAGTCCTACAGCGCAGCAGTGCATCTCGCCGAAGACGTCAGGCCGTTCGTCGCGATCGGAAACGGTCTGCGCAAGCATGGTTTCTCCGCGCCTGCGATCCGTCACATCGACCTCGGATCCGGCTTCCTCATCACGGAGGATTTCGGCGCCGAAGGCATCATCGATGGCGATCCACCGCACCCGATCGCCGAGCGTTACGAGGCCGCCGTCGACATGCTGGCGGCGCTGCATCGCGAGGTGCTGCCGGAGCAATTGCCGCTGACATCGGACGAGAGCTACGACATCCCGGTGTTCGACATCGACGCCTGGTTGATCGAGATCGGGCTGATGCTGGAATGGTATCTGCCCGACCGCGGCGTGCAGCCGAGCGAGGAGCTTCGCGCCGAATTTCTCGGGATGTGGCGCGGCCTGCTTGAGAAGCCCGCGGCGGCGCCGCGGACCTGGGTGATCCGCGACTTCCATTCGCCGAACATCATCTGGCTTGCCGAACGCACCGGTATCCTGCGCGTCGGCGTCATCGATTTCCAGGACGCGCTGCTGGGCCCCGCGGCCTATGACGTGGTGTCGCTGCTGCAGGACGCGCGGCTCGATGTGCCGGAGCAGCTCGAGCTGTCGCTCTTGACCCGCTACATCAAGGCGCGGCGCGCCACCGATGAGAGCTTCGATCCGACCGGCTTCGCCGAGCTCTATGCGATCATGTCGGCGCAGCGCAACACCCGCCTGCTCGGCACCTTTGCGCGGCTCAACCGCCGCGACGGCAAGCCGCAATATCTCAAGCACCAGCCGCGGATCTGGACCTATCTCGAGCGGTCGCTGGCGCATCCGGCGCTGACCAGCTTCCGCATCTGGTACACAGCCAACGTCCCTCCTCCAGTACCGTAGTTTACGGGTTATTAGCCTCAGGCCCCCTAAGGTTGCCGAGCCCGCACCTGATCCATGGCGCGGCCGGATCTGGAGCGGGACCACACGATGGGGACGGAACGACGCAAGGGCGATCGTGTCACGTTTGAGCGCGGCATAGCGGCGCACATGATGGGCATCGACGGCACCTGGCGGCGCGACTGCACCATGGAAGACGTGTCGGAGACGGGCGCCAAGCTCTCCGTCGACGGCTCGGTCGAGGGCCTGAACCTGAAGGAGTTCTTTCTGCTGCTGTCGTCCACAGGATTGGCCTATCGCCGCTGCGAGCTGGCATGGGTCAATGGCGACCAGATCGGCGTCAACTTTCTCAAACAAGGCGACAAGAAGAAGAAAACTGCCAAACGCGGCACGCAAGCTGCCGACGTCTAGGCCAGGGTCGTCATTGCCGTCTTACGGCCGTCATGTCCGATGACTATGGCGTCTGATTGATGTGCTTGCCGAATCGCCGTGATATGATCGGCGCATGAGAGATGATGACCGAGAATATCCGGAAGATGCCCGTCACACCCCATAAGGCCATGGTGCTCGCTGCGGGCCTCGGCGTCCGCATGCGCCCCCTGACCAACACGATGCCGAAGCCGCTGGTCAGCGTCGCCGGCCAGCCGCTGCTCGACCATGTGCTCGACAAGCTCGCCGGCGCCGGCGTCAGCGAAGCCGTCGTGAACGTGCATTATTTGCCCGACCAGATCATCGAGCACGTCAAGACCCGCAGCCGTCCGCGCGTGATCATCTCCGACGAGCGCGACCAGGTGCTCGGCACTGGCGGCGCGGTGGTGAAGGCGCTGCCGCTGCTCGGCGACGCGCCGTTCTTCCATCTCAATGCCGACACGATGTGGATCGACGGCGTGCGCTCCAATCTGGCGCGGCTCGCGGAAACCTTCGATCCCGCGCGGATGGATATCCTGCTGCTGATGGCGCCGACCGCCTCGAGCATCGGCTATGGCGGGCGCGGCGACTATTCGATGTTGCCGGATGGCGCCTTGCGCAAGCGGCGCGAGCATCAGGTGGTGCCGTTCGTCTATGCCGGCGCCGCGATCATGTCGCCTGCGCTGTTCGCCGACGCGCCGGCCGGCGAGTTCTCGCTGACCAAGATCTTCGACCGCGCCAACGAGCAGGAGCGACTGTTCGGCCTGCGCCTCGACGGCGTCTGGATGCATGTCGGGACTCCCGACGCGATCCAGGCTGCGGAAGAAGCCTACCTGGAAAGCGTCGCGTAGGCAAAGCCGTCGTCAGCCCTCGGCGTCGATCGCGAGCACCGCGAAGCTCGCAAGCCAGTGTTCGCCCATATAGTCGCTGGCGATATGCGGCAGGCCGGCGTCGAGATGGCGTCGCGCGGCATCCTGCAGGATCGGACGGCGCGTATCGGCCGCCGGCAACGCACCGGCCAGCGCCCGCCAGCACCATGCGCGGCTGAGATTGAGCCCGTCGAGATGTGCCAGCTTGCCGTCCGTGCGATCGGTGACCGTGGCAGGTCGGAACAGGGTTGCCGGTTCGCGCAGTTCGAGCCGCGGCAGGAAGCGGTCGAACCAGGGCAGGAAGTCACCCGGCGCCAGCAGCCGGCGCATGCACTCCGCTTCGATCAGCGCGGACGACTGGAAGTCGTCGCCGCTCGGCTCACCCCAGGCAGGGCAATCCTGATCGGCGCCGTACCAGCGCAGCGCCGTGTCGCGCAACAGCGCGCCGAACGCATCGTCCTGTGTCGCCGCGGCGTAGTCGGCTGCCATGCGCAGCCCGAACGCGGTGTTGAAATGGGTGCCGGCGCGCACCGGATAGGTGGCGAGCGGCAGGAAATCGCGGTAGCGCTGCGCGAAGATCTCGGCAAGCGGAGCGATCCGGTCGTGCCAGCTGCTGTTCTCGAGGAGCGAGAGCTCTGCCGCGAGTTTCAACAGCCAGCCCCAGCCGTAAGGCCGCTTGAAGCCGCGTGCGGTCGGGGCGGCGAGATAGCTGCATTCCGCCGCGACCTTCTCCGCAACGAACTGCGCGTCGAACAGCGCGCGGATATCGCCCGCCGCCCCGGATGAGGGATAGCGGCGCAGCAGCCGGGCAAGCATCCAGTAGCTGTGGACGCAGGAGTGCCAGTCGTAGCTGCCGAAGAACACCGGATGCAGCTCGCGCGGCGTGCGCGCGTCCTGCGGCCCCGCCAGCACGTGATCCGGCTTGTTCGGATATTCGCGCGTGACATGGCCCAGCGCGATGCGCGCGAAGCGGACGGCGAGCTCTTCGGTCAGGATCGTCGCGCTCATGGTGAGGCATTCTCCTTGCGCTCGCGGCGAACAAGCATCTCGATCAGCCGCGGCGTCATATAGATCGGAAACTGCGTGGCGGCGAAGAACAACGCCGTCATCGGCGACACCGCAGCGCCCATCGCCGACCAGACCAGTCCGACATTGCGGTTGCCGAGAATGAGGCCGCTGGTCAGCCGTACAGCCAGATTGCCCGGCGTGAGCAGCGCGCCACACAATTGCAGGGCAAGATTGCAGACGAAGGCAAGGCCGACGCAGGTGAACGCGGCGGCCGGTTGCGCTTCGATCTGAGTGCGCACCCCGGCCATGGTGGCGATCGCGAACAGCAGCAGCGAGGCGAGCACGAGCGCGTCGATGATGCGCGCGTGCTGCGCCAATCGTGCAGCGGCCTGATTGCGCAGCAGCAACGCCAGCGCGCCGGCGGCGCCGACCAGCAGCGCCAGCCGCGTCGCAAGCGCCAGCGGATCGAGCGCGAGATCGGCAAATCCCGCGGCGATCAGCGGCACGGTGACCGGCGCCAGCGCCATCGACAGCAGCGTCACGACGAGCGGAATGGTCGCGTCGAAGCCGAGCATGCGCGCGACGGCCGCCGTACCGCTCGACGGCGGCGCACACACCGACAGCACCAATGCGACGATCAGCTCGGGTCGAAAGCCAGCGCCGCGCGCCGCGAAGCCGACGGCAAGCGGGCTCGCCAGCATGGCGAGCGCCGGCAACAGCAGCCAGACCAGCGGCCGCCGCAATGCGCGCCGGAACGCCGTCCCGTCGACCTGGAGAAAGGTGCCGAGCACCAGAACGAAGATCGCCGCCGCCATCAGCGGGCGCACGCCATCCGCCAAGGCAGGGAAAGCCAATCCTGCCAGCACGCCGATGATCAGCAGTGTCGGCCCGCGCGGCACCAGCATCGCAAATCTCGCCAAATTCCTAGGTCCCGTCGTGATGTCCGGCCAACGAGCATAGGCCCGGGCAAATCATTGTTGAAATCGATTATTCTTATAGGCACTATTGTTACGATGAATTTAGCTGCCATCGATCTCAACCTGCTGGTCGCCTTCGAGGCGCTGATGGAGGAGCGCCACGTCACCCGGGCGGCCGAGCGCATCGGGCTCGCCCAGCCGTCCATGAGCAGCGCGTTGCGGCGGCTGCGTGCGCTGTTTGCGGACGAACTGTTCCTGCGTGCCGGCGCGGGCATGCAGCCGACCGAAAAGGCGCTGGCGCTGGCCGGGCCGATCGGCGAAGCGCTGCGGCAAATCCGGAGCGCGTTGGTGCCCGATCAGGGCTTCGATCCGGCGATCGCGCGACGGCGCATCACCATCGCCGCGACCGACTACGGCGATCTCGTTGTGGTGCCGGAACTGACCCGACTACTGCGCATCGAAGCGCCCGGCATTGACCTTGCCGTGCGCCCGCTCACCGATGCGACGGTGGCGCTGGCGAAGCTGGAGCGCGGTGAACTCGATGCGCTGATCGGCGGGCACCTGCCGGAGTCGCCGCGCTGTGTCCGGCACCGGCTATTCGAGGAACGCTTTGTCTGCGTCCGCGATGCACGCACGAACCGATCGGAGCGCCTCGATCTGAAAGATTACGCGGCCCTGCCGCACGCGCTGTTCTCGGCGGCCGGCGGCGATGGCCTGCCGAGCGTGATCGACGCGCTGCTGGCGCGCCATGGACTGAAGCGACGGGTGGCGGTGACGCTCGCGCATGTGGTGGCCGTTCCGTTCGCCGTGGCCGGCACCGATCTCATCGCCACGATGGCCGAGCGCGTCGCCCGGCGCTTCACGCACCTTGCCGACATTGCCGTCGTCGCACCGCCGATCGACATCCCCGCCTTCGCGATCGACCTGATCCACCCAAGCCGCGCCGCCCGCGATCCGGCGCTGCGCTGGTTCCTGGATGCCGTCGATCGCTGCGCCGGTCGATTGCGATATTGAGCGGTGACGTTGACCGCAGGGCTATCGCATATGGGAGGAAATGGATTTGTCCGCACCGTCATGGCCGGGCTTGTCCCGGCCATCCACGTCTTTCTTCGCCTGGAAACAAAGACGTGGATGCCCGGGACAAACCCGGGCATGACGAGTTTGTGGAGCGACCGAGCTCATATGCGATAGCCCTGACGTTGATCGGGAGGGGTGGCTAACGACGGCCGCCGCTCCCTATATTGGCGCCGGATTCGAATCAGGCAGCCCATGCGCGTCTTCAGTGTTCCCGTTTCTGCGCCGTTCCTGCGCACCGTCATCTCGGCGCTGGTCGATGGCCGGCTGGTCGCCGGATTCGAGGCGCAGAGCGATCCGGCAAGGCTCGCCAACGCCACGCTGTATCTGCCGACCCGCCGTGCCGGACGGCTGGCGCGGGAAATCTTCCTCGATGTGCTCCAGTCCGACGCCGCCGTGCTGCCGCGCATCGTCGCGCTTGGCGACATCGATGAGGACGAACTCGCCTTCGCGGACCAAAGCGAGGATGTCGGCGGCGCCGCGCCGTTGGAGATTCCGCCAAGGCTCGGCGAACTCGAGCGCCGGATGACCCTCGCGCATCTGGTCGCGGCCTGGGCGAAGACGCCGGTGTCGGCGCCGCTGGTGGTCGGCGGCCCGGCCTCGACCCTGCAACTCGCCGGCGATCTGGCGCGGCTGATGGACGACATGGTGACGCGCGGCGTCGACTGGCGCGCGCTCGACCGCCTGGTGCCGGACCAGCTCGACAAATATTGGCAGCACTCGCTCGACTTCCTGCGCATCGCGCGCGACGCCTGGCCGAACTACCTCAAGGAGATCGGCCGGATCGAGCCCGCGGCGCGCCGCGATCTCCTGATCGAGGCGGAAGCGGCGCGGCTGACCGCGCATCACGCGGGCCCGGTGATCGCCGCCGGTTCGACCGGCTCGATGCCGGCGACGGCGAAATTCCTGCACGCGGTGGCGAAGCTGCCGAACGGCGCCGTGGTGCTGCCCGGGCTCGACACCGATCTCGACGAGGACTCCTGGGACACGATCGGCGGCGAGCGCGGCGACGACGGCAGGTTCACCACGCCGCCCTCGTCGAACCATCCGCAATTCGCGATGCACGCTTTGCTCGACCGCTTCGGCATCAAGCGCCGCGACGTCGAGAGCCTTGCCGAGCCCGCGCCGTTCGGCCGCGAGGTGCTGGTGTCGGAGACGATGCGTCCCTCGACCGCGACCGCGCAGTGGCACGACCGGCTGGAACGGCCGGAGATCGTGGCGCGGATTTCCGCCGGGATGACCAATCTCACCGTGGTCGAGGCGCCCAATCCGGAAATGGAGGCGCTGGCGATCGCGGTCGCGATGCGCGAGGCGCGGCATCTCGGCAAGTCGGCCGCGCTGGTGACGCCGGATCGCGCGCTGGCGCGCCGCGTGATGGCGTCGCTGACGCGCTGGAATCTCGAGTTCGATGATTCCGGCGGCGATGCACTGATGGAAACGCCGGCCGGCGTGTTCGCCCGCCTCGCCGCGGAGGCTGCGGCCAAGGGGCTGGAGCCACCGACATTGCTCGCGCTGCTCAAGCATCCGCTGTTCCGGCTCGGCGGTTCGCATGGGGCGTTGCGGCGCGCGATCGAGGTGCTGGAGATCGCGCTGCTGCGCGGCACGCGGCCGCAAGCCGGGACCGGCGGTCTCGCGCGCGACTTCGCGCGCTTCCGCGCCGAGCTGGTCAAGCTGCACGGCGGCGAGACCTCGTCGCTGCACGCCATGGAGCCGCGCGCCCGGCTGCGCGACAACGAGCTCAACCAGGCCGAGGGCCTGATCGCCAAATTACAGGCGGCGCTGGCGCCGCTCGAAGGCATGGCGTCGTCAAAGCCCTACGACTTCGCGGAGTTGGCGGCGCGCCACCGCGAGGCGCTGATCGCACTGTCCGGCGACCGGAACGGCGTTGCTGTCGTGTTCGAGGAGCGCGCCGGTGCGGCGCTGGCGTCCGCGTTCGACGAGCTGCTCGCCAAGCAGCAGCCGAGTGGGCTGATGACGCCGCTCGCCGATTATCCCGAGGTGTTCCAGACCGCGTTCGCCGACCGCATGGTGCGGCGGCCGGAATCGGCGCGCGCGCAACTCAACATCTTCGGCCAGCTCGAAGCCCGTCTCACCGAATCCGATCGCGTCATCCTCGGCGGCCTGGTCGAGGGCGTCTGGCCGCCGGCGCCGCGGATCGATCCCTGGCTGAGCCGGCCGATGCGGCACGAGCTCGGGCTCGATCTTCCCGAGCGGCGCATCGGCCTGTCCGCGCACGACTTTGCGCAGCTGCTCGGCCATGACGAGGTGATCCTCACCCACGCCGCAAAGGTCGGCGGCGCGCCGGCGGTCGCCTCGCGGTTCCTGCACCGGCTCGAAGCGGTTGCCGGCGAGGCGCGCTGGAAGGCCGCGACATCGGCCGGCGAAATCTACGTGCAATATGCCGCCGAGCTCGACCGGCCCGACAAGGTCGAGCCGATCCCGCAGCCGGAGCCGCGGCCGCCGCGCGAAGCACGGCCGCTGAAAATGTCCGTCACCGCGATCGAGGACTGGCTGCGCGATCCCTACACGATCTACGCGCGCTACATCCTCAAGCTCGATCCGCTCGACCCCGTCGACATGCCGCTGTCGGCGGCCGATCGCGGCTCGGCGATTCACGAGGCGCTCGGCGAGTTCACCCAAGTCTATTCCGATGCGCTGCCCGCCGACACCCTGCGCACGCTGCGCGAGATCGGGGCCAAATATTTTGCGCCGCTGATGGAGCGGCCCGAGGCGCGGGCGCTGTGGTGGCCGCGCTTCCAGCGCATCGCCGGATGGTTTGCCGAATGGGAGCAGGCCCGGCGCGGCAATATTGCTGCGATCAAGGCCGAAATCCGCGGCGAGATCGGCATTCCGCTCGACGACGCCAGGACCTTCACCCTCTCGGCGCGTGCCGACCGGATCGAACGGCGCGACGACGGCAGCTTTGCGATCCTCGACTACAAGACCGGCCAGCCGCCGACCGGCAAGCAGGTGCGCATGGGCCTGTCGCCGCAGCTGACGCTGGAAGCCGCGATCCTGCGCGAGGGCGGCTTCGCCGAGATTCCAGCGGACTCCTCGGTCGGCGACCTCGTCTATGTCAGGCTGAGCGGCAACAACCCGCCGGGCGAGCAGCGTTCGCTGGAGCTGAAGATCAAGACCAGCGACACGCCGCAGCCGCCCGACGAGGCCGCCGACAGCGCGCGGCGCAAGCTCGAAGCCCTGATCCGCGCCTTCGACGACGAGCAGCAGGCCTACACCTCGCTGAACCTCTCGATGTGGGCGAACCGCTACGGCGCCTATGACGACCTCGCACGCATCAAGGAATGGTCGGCCGCCGGCGGCCTGGGGATCGAGGAATGGTGAAGGCGATCAGGCCCATCCCGCCTGCCGTGCGCGACGCGCAGGCGCGCGCGTCCGATCCGAAAGCGTCGACCTTCGTGTCGGCCAATGCCGGCTCGGGCAAGACGCATGTGCTGGTGCAGCGCGTGATCCGCCTGCTGCTGTCAGGCGTGCCGCCGGAAAAGATCCTTTGCATCACCTTCACCAAGGCGGCCGCGGCGAACATGGCCGAGCGCGTGTTCACGACGCTCGGCCATTGGGTGACGCTCGACGACACCGGGCTCGACGCCGCGATCCGCGAGGCCGGTATCGCTCACCCTTCCGCCACATTGCGACGCGAGGCGCGCAAGCTGTTTGCCTGCGCGCTGGAGACGCCAGGCGGCTTGAAGGTGCAGACCATCCACGCGCTGTGCACCCGCCTGCTGCAACAGTTTCCGTTCGAGGCCAATGTGCCGGCGCGCTTTGCCGTGCTCGATGACCGCGACCAGAACGAGATGATGGAGCGCGCCAATCTCGCGGTGTTCCTCGAGGCGTCGCGGATTCCCGACAGTCCCATCGGCCGCGCGCTGCGGACGGCGATGGCAAATGCCGCCGACGTCACTTTCAAGGAGGTGGTCCGCGAGGCCTGCCTCAGCCGCGACCATTTCATGGCCTGGACCGATGCCGCCGGCAACGCCGCGGCCGCCGCCGCTCAGATGTCGGCCGCGCTCGGCGTCTCCGCCGACATTCGCATCGAGGATGTCGAGCGCGAGATCGTCGACGGGCCGAATCTGCCGCGGTCGAGCTGGAAAGAAATGGCGACGCTGCTCGACACCAGCAGCAAGGCGGATCAGAAGCAGGCCGAGCGACTGCGGGCCGCGCTGACCTTCACCGGTGCAGCCCAGGTCGAGGAATATCTCGGCGTCTTCCTGACCGACGACCGCGCGCCGCGCGCGTCTGTCGTCACCAACAATTTCATCAAGAAGAATCCGGTCGCAGGCCATCGGTTCGAGGCGGAGATCGACCGTCTCGGTCCCCTGATCGAACGCCGCCGCGCCGTGGTCGCGCGCGACCGCACCGAGGCGCTGATCCACATCGCGACCGCGGCCGCAGCGCATTACCGGCGCGAGAAGCTGGAGCGTGGCCTGCTCGACTATGACGATTTGATCGACAAGACGCTGGCGATGCTCGACCGCGTCTCTTCGGGCTGGGTGCATTACAAGCTCGACCGCGGCGTCGATCACGTGCTGATCGACGAGGCGCAGGATACGAGCCCGCGGCAATGGGACATTGTCGCGCACATCATCTCGGAATTCACCTCCGGCGCCGGCGCGCGCGACGGCCTGGTGCGCACCGTGTTCGCGGTCGGCGACGAGAAGCAGTCGATCTTCTCGTTCCAGGGCGCGGCGCCGCGCGAATTCGACCTGCGCCGGCGCGAGTTGAAGCGGCGGTTCGAGGAAGCCGGGCTGAAATTCGACCCGGTGTCGTTCACCTATTCGTTCCGCTCGGGGCCGGTGATCCTGCACTCGGTCGACCATGTGTTCCGCGAACAGGAGATCTTCCGCAGCATCCATGCGGTCGAGAACGGCTACCCGATCCACAATGCGATGACTGACGCCGGCCCCAGCCTGATCGAGCTCTGGGATCTCGCGGTCGCCGACGATCGCCAGGACATCGAGGGCTGGCGCGCGCCGTTCGACGGTGTCTCGGTGACCAGCCCCGAGGTGAAGCTGGCAAGGCGCATCCAGGCCGAGATCAAGCGCCTCGTTGCCAGCGGCACCATGACGGGCAGCGCCGGCGGACGGCGGCCGCTCAGCTACGGCGACATGCTGATCCTGGTGCGGCGGCGCGGCAACGCCTTCGACGCGGTGATCCAGGCGCTGAAGCACGCAGGCATCCCGGTCGCCGGCGCCGACCGGTTGAAGCTGACCGAGCACATCGCGATCATCGACCTGATGAACCTCGCCGATGCGCTGCTGCTGCCGCAGGACGATCTCGCGCTGGCGGTGGCGCTGAAGAGCCCGCTGTTCGGCCTCGACGACGACGATTTGTTCAAGCTGGCGTACCAGCGTCGCGGCTCGCTGCGCGAGGCACTGGCCGCGCAGGCACCGACCGATGAGCGATTCTCGGCCGCGCTGCGCCGTTTCGAACAATGCGAGCGCCGCTTCACCCAGGAGACGCCGTTCGCGTTCTACGCCTGGCTGCTCGGCGGCGACGGCGGGCGGGCGCGCATCCTGCGCCGGCTCGGCCATGAGGCCAACGACGCGCTCGACGAATTCCTCGAGCTTGCGCTGAGCTATGAGCGCAAGGCGCCGGCCTCGCTGCAGGGCTTCGTCGCCTGGCTGCGCGCCGCCGACACCGAGGTGAAGCGCGACATGGAGATTTCGCGCGACGAGGTCCGCGTCATGACCGTGCACGGCGCCAAGGGCCTCGAGGCATCGGTGGTGTTCCTGGTCGACACCACGACCTCGCCGTCGGACACGCAGCGGCTGCGGCTGATCCATCTGCCGCAAGGCAATGCCGCGCCGAACGCGCCCGGCGTCGTGGTGTGGGCCGGCAAGAAGGCCGAGGATCCGCCCGGCGTCGCCGATGCGCGCAAGGCGATGCTCGGCGACACCGAGGACGAGTATCGCCGCCTGCTCTATGTCGCGATGACCCGTGCCGCCGATCGGCTGATCGTCGGCGGCTGCATGCCGGGCAACATGAACACGGTGCGGAAATCGTCCTGGTACGATCTGATCACCAGGGGGCTCGCCAATTCCGGGCTGAAGCTCGAAGAGATCGAGACCCCGGCCGGCAAGGTGATGCGCTATTCGCGGCCGGACGACGTCGCCGATCTCACCGGTGCGACTGCGTCGGCGGCCGCGGTGCCGATCGTGTTGCCGTCCTGGCTGCGTGCACCGGCCGCACCGGAAGCATCAGCGGCGGGCATGCTGCGTCCGTCCGATCCGGCTGATGACGACAGCCATCCGATCCGAACCGGCGAATCGGTGCTGCTGCGCGCCCGCGCCCTGCAACGCGGCACGCTGGTGCATCGCCTGCTGCAATCGCTGCCCGACGTGGCCCTCGAGCGGCGGCGCGCCGCCGCGCTCGGCTTCCTCGCGCGCAATGCCGACGGCTGGAGCGAACAGGAGCAGGCCGCGCTCGCGGATCAGGTGCTCGCCCTGATCGGCGATCCGCGCTTCGCCGCCGTGTTCGCGCCCGGCAGCCGCGCGGAGGTCTCGATCGTCGGGCGGCTGGAGCGGCCGGGCCAGCCGAAGGCGCTGGTCTCGGGCCAGATCGACCGCCTGGTGGTGACCCCTAGCCATGTCCTGATCGTCGATTTCAAGACCAATCATGCCCCGCCCAGGACCGCCGCCGGGGCGCCGCGGGGCTATGTCCGGCAGCTCGCGCTGTACCGCGCGGTGCTGGCGAAGCTTTATCCCCAGCTGCCCGTGCGGGCCGCCCTGCTCTGGACCGAAACGACTGAAATCATGGAGATTTCCGCCTCCGCGCTGGACGCCGCCCTGGCATAAGTTCATGTCGGCGTGAGCAACCTTGACCCGGCAAGGGGGCGTTCATAGGTTTGACCCATGCTCCCGGGCGCGATTCTCAACCGCCCTTTTGTCTCAACCGAACGAGGTACTCACATGGCCGTTGGCAAGGTTTCTGACGCCGATTTCGAAGCCGAAGTGCTCAAGGCGACCGGGCCGGTGGTCGTCGACTTCTGGGCCGAGTGGTGCGGCCCCTGCCGCATGATCGCGCCCGCTCTCGATGAGATTTCCGGCGCGATGGGCGACAAGGTCAAGATCGTGAAGCTCAACGTCGACGAGAGCCCGAAGACCGCGTCGAAGTATGGCGTGATGTCGATCCCGACCCTGATGATCTTCAAGGGCGGCGAGATGGCGTCCCGTCAGGTCGGCGCCGCTCCGAAGGCCAAGCTGCAGCAGTGGATCACCGCTGCGGTCTGATCCGTTTCGAATTAGCTGATTTGCGGAACGGCCGGCGATAAGCCGGCCGTTTTGTTTGCGCGCTTCGTAGCCCGGATGGAGCGCAGCGCAATCCGGGAATGCCGCGTCCGCGGATGTCGCGGTCCCGGATTTCGCTTCGCTCCATCCGGGCTACGGATTACCGAATCCATCCGGTCGCCAGCGCCGAGGCGAGTTCGGCCTGGCCGTGCTGGCGCGCCAGCGCCGCCATTGCCGCGTGGTCGTAGGAGATGTGACGGAAGGTCACGTCCCAGCCACCATCGACCTGCTCGAGGATCGCATAGCGCGCATCGGGCGAACCGGCCTCCACGACATGCGGACGCGGCTTGCCGACGCGATAGCCGGGCGAGCCGACGCTGCCGGGATTGACGATCAACCGGCCGTCGCGAAGTCGCACGGCGCGCGCAGTATGCGTGTGTGCGCAGAGGATCAGCGGCTGCCCCACGCCGGCGGCCCTTGCCTCGATCGATTCCAGCGAGGACATGCAGACTTCGCCGCCCGGCAATACCGTCTCGAGCCAGTAGGTCTCGTCATCTTGGGGCGTTGCATGACAGAGGAAAACCTCGTCGCGATAGACCGCATTCGCCGGCAGCGTGCGCAGCCAGTCGAGATGCCGCGGCTCGAGCTGGGTATAGGTCAGCCGCTCCCAGGAGCCCATTTTGTCGTGCGGACGGTCGATCAGATAGCGGTCGTGATTGCCGAGCAGATGGACCGCATCGAGCGCCATCAGCATGTCGATCGTCGGCCTGGCGTCGAGCGGCCCGCTCACCATGTCGCCGAGGTCGACGATGTCCCGAATTCCCTGCGCGCGGATGTCCGACAGCACGGCTTCGAGCGCGAGATGGTTGCCGTGGATGTCGGCGATCGCAGCAAAACGCATGGTGTCTCGTCCTCCCTCATGCGCACCGCATCCGGGACGCGCGACCACTTATGCAGGAGGCGTGCCGTTGGCCGCAAGCACCGGGCCGGCCAGATACAGCGAGCCCGTGATCAGGATGCGCGGCGGCACCTCATAGGCCAGCATCGCAAGCCGTTGCAGCGCGGCGGCGACGCCATCAGCGATCTCGACCCGCATGCCGAGCGCTCGCGCGGCGTCGGCTAATCTGTCCGGCGCCATGCCGTTGTCGCGGCCGGGCACCGGGACCGCGATGATGTGGCGGGTCAGTCCGGCAAAATTGGCGAGGAATGCATTGGCGTCCTTGTTGGCCATCATGCCTGCGATCACGACCAGCGGCCGCGACACGCGCTCCTCGAGATCGCCGAGCGCAGCGGCCGCGACACGGCCGCCCTCGGCATTGTGCCCGCCGTCGAGCCAGACCTCGGAGCCCTGCGGCCCCTGGCCGACGAGCGCGCCGGAAACCAGCCGCTGCATTCGCGCCGGCCATTCCGCATTGACGATGCCGGCTTCAAAGGCCGCGATGTTGAGTTTGAACTTGTCGATCGCGCGCAGCGTCGCAATCGCGAGGCCCGCATTGTCGAACTGGTGCCGGCCGAACAGTTTCGGCGCGGCGAGATCCAGCAGGCCGCGCTCGTCTTGATACACCAGCCGGCCGCGCTCGACGCCGACATGCCATTGCTGGCCGGCCGCATGTAGCGGCGCGCGCATGCGGTTCGCCTGCGCCTCGATCACGGCCATCGCATCCGGCGCCTGCTCGGCCGAGATCACCGGCACCTTGCGCTTGATGATCGCGGCCTTTTCACCGGCGATCGCCGTCAGATTGTCGCCGAGGAATTCCATGTGGTCCATGCTGACCGGCGCGATCACCGAGGCGAGCGGCGTCTCGACCACATTGGTCGAATCGAGCCGGCCGCCGAGCCCGACCTCGAGCAGCGCGACATCGGCAGGATGCCTGGCGAACAGGCAGAATGCCACCGCCGTTTCCATCTCGAAGATGGTGATGGGATTGCCGCCGTTGACGCGCTCACAGTGCTCGAACGTCTCGCGCAGCTCATCGTCACCGACGAGCTTGCCGCCGCCTTTGGCGCCCAGCCGGTAGCATTCGTTGATCCGCACCAGATAGGGCGAGGTGAAGACGTGCACGCGCAGGCCCGACGCCTCCAGGATCGCGCGCAGATAGGCGATGGTCGAGCCCTTGCCGTTGGTGCCCGCGACATGGATCACCGGCGGCAGCTTGCGCTCGGGATGATCGAGCCGCTCCATTAGGCCACGCATGCGATCGAGGCTGAGATCGATGCGCTTGGGATGCAGCGCCGATATCCGCGCGATCAACGCCTCGAACGAGGCCTGCGATGGGGCGGCGCTTGCGGTCACGCGTGCGGCGCGGCCGGCACCGTCTCCGGCGCCGTGACGATCTGGGCCGGCTCGGTGACCGGGGCCTTGGGCTTCGATGCGGATTCGAGCGGCGGCGCCTTGGTCAGCAGGCGGCACAGCCGCGCCAGCGTGGCCTTCATCTCGTGGCGATGCACCACCATGTCGACCATACCGTGCTCGCGCAGATATTCGGCGCGCTGAAAGCCGTCCGGCAGCTTTTCGCGGATGGTCTGCTCGATCACGCGCGCGCCGGCAAAGCCGATCAGCGCGCCGGGCTCGGCGATCTGGATGTCGCCGAGCATCGCATAGGACGCGGTGACACCGCCGGTGGTCGGATTGGTCAGCACCACGATGTAGGGCTGGCGCGCCTCGCGCAGCATCTGCACGCCGACGGTGGTGCGCGGCATCTGCATCAGCGACAGAATGCCTTCCTGCATCCGCGCGCCGCCGGATGCGGCGAACACGATGAAGGGCGACTTCTTCTCGACCGCGAGCTCGAGCCCGCGCACCATCGCTTCACCGGCGGCCATGCCGAGCGAGCCGCCCATGAAATCGAAATCCTGCACCGCGACCACGACGCCGGCGCCCTCGAGCTTGCCGTAGCCGACCTTGATCGCGTCGTTCAGCCCGGTCTTGGTGCGAGCGTCCTTGATGCGGTCGACATATTTGCGCTCGTCGCGGAATTTCAGCGGATCGGCCGTCACCTCGGGCAGCGCGACGTCGAACCAGGTCTCGTTGTCGAAGATCGACTTCAGCCGGGCCACCGCGCCCATGCGCATGTGGTAGTTCGAGCCGGGGATGACGAACTGGTTGGCCTCGACGTCCTTGTAGAACACGAGCTGCCCGGAATCCGGACACTTGATCCAGAGGTTTTCCGGCGTCTCGCGCCGAAGGATGTTGCGGATCTTCGGCCGGACGACGTTGGTGAGCCAATTCATGGTTCGCTCCGAAATGCGGATCGGTTCCGCACCAGCTGGATATATGGCGGGCCGGGCGAGCCCGGCAAGCCGCCTTCGGCGGCCTTGTTGCCGCAAAATGTGGCTTATTCAGCGGCCTGCTTGGCGCCCCGGACCCCCTGTGCCAGCGCCGACACCAGGTCGGCCACCGCGCTCACGGTCTTCGGCGTCGCGCGGCCCTCGGCATCGAGATTGGCACGCACCACATCGACGATCGCGGTGCCGACCACGGCGCCGTTGGCGCTTTCGGCGATCGCGCGCGCCGTCTCCGGGGTGCGGATGCCGAAGCCGACGCAGACCGGCAGCTTGGTGTGCCGCTTGATCCGGGCCACGGCTTCCGCGACCACCTTCGAATCGGCCGTCGCAGCGCCGGTGATGCCGGTGATCGAGACGTAATAGACAAAGCCCGAAGTGTTCGCGAGCACCGCCGGCAGGCGCTTGTCGTCCGTGGTCGGCGTCGCCAGCCGGATGAAGTTCAGCCCGGCCTTCATCGCGGGGATGCAGAGCTCGGTATCTTCTTCCGGCGGCAGGTCGACGATGATCAGGCCGTCGACGCCGGCGGCCTTGGCATCGGCCAGGAAGCTGTCGACGCCGTAGATGTAGATCGGATTGTAGTAGCCCATCAGCACGATCGGCGTGACGTTGTCGTCCTTGCGGAAGTCGCGGACCATCGCCAGCGTCTTGCGCAGCGTCATGCCGCCCTTGAGCGCGCGCAAACCGGCGGCCTGGATCGAGGGACCGTCGGCCATCGGATCGGTGAAGGGCATGCCGATCTCGATGACGTCGGCACCGGCCTTCGGCAGCGCCTTGAGGATGTCGAGCGAGGTCTTGGCGTCGGGATCGCCGGCCATCACGAAGGTGACGAAAGCGGAGCGGCCCTGCTGCTTCAACTCGGCGAAACGTGCGTCGATACGGGTGGTCACTTCTTCCTGCCCTTCAAGATGTCGCCAACCTGCGGCACGTCCTTGTCGCCGCGGCCCGAGAGGTTGACCACCATCAGGTGATCCTTCGGCCGCTGCGGTGCGAGCTCGGACAGTTTCGCGATGGCGTGCGCCGATTCCAGCGCGGGGATGATGCCCTCGAGCCGCGACAGCAGCTGGAAGGCAGCCAGCGCCTCCTCGTCGGTCGCCGAGAGATACTTCACGCGGCCGGTCTCGTGCAGCCAGGAATGTTCGGGGCCGATGCCGGGATAGTCGAGGCCGGCCGAGATCGAATGCGCTTCCTCGATCTGCCCGTCGGCGTCCATCAAAAGATAGGTGCGGTTGCCATGCAGCACGCCAGGACGCCCGCCGGCGAGCGAGGCGGCATGCAGCTGCGTCAGCCCGTGACCGGCGGCCTCGACGCCGAAGATCTCGATCAAGGGATCGTCGAGGAACGGATGGAACAGGCCCATCGCATTGGAGCCGCCGCCGATGCAGGCGATCAGCGAATCCGGCAGGCGGCCCTCGGCCTCCTGCATCTGCTTGCGGGTCTCGTGGCCGATGATCGACTGAAAGTCGCGCACCATCATCGGATAGGGGTGCGGTCCCGCCACCGTGCCGATGCAATAGAAGGTGTCGTGCACGTTGGTGACCCAATCGCGCAGCGCGTCGTTCATCGCATCCTTCAGCGTGCGCGCGCCCGACTGCACCGGGACGACCTTGGCGCCCAGCATCTCCATGCGGATCACGTTCGGCTGCTGCCGCTCGACGTCGACCGCGCCCATATAGACCACGCATTCGAGCCCGAACCGCGCGCACAGCGTTGCCGTCGCCACGCCATGCTGGCCGGCGCCGGTCTCGGCGATGATGCGCTTCTTGCCCATGCGGCGCGCGACCATGATCTGGCCGAGCACATTGTTGACCTTGTGCGAGCCGGTGTGGTTGAGCTCCTCGCGCTTCAGATAGATCTTGGCGCCGCCGAGATGCTCGGTGAGCCGCTCGGCGAAATAGAGCGGCGAGGGCCGGCCGACATAGTCCTTCAGATAGACGTTCATCTCGGCCTGGAACGCCGGATCGGCCTTGGCGTCGGCATAGGCTTTTTCGAGATCGAGGATCAGCGGCATCAGCGTTTCCGCGACGAAGCGTCCGCCGAAAATGCCGAAATGCCCGCGCTCGTCGGGGCCGCTGCGGAATGAATTGGGCAGGTTTGGATTCATCGAACCATCAGTTCTTGGGTTGCGCGCGCGGCGCGGATGAAGGCGCGGATCAATTCGGGATCCTTGACGCCGGGCGTGCCCTCGACGCCCGACGAGACATCGACGCCGCCGGCGCGCGTGACGCGGACAGCTTCAGCGACGTTGTCGGCATTGAGCCCGCCGGAGACCATGTAGGGCAGCGCGAGATCGAGATTTTCCAGCACGTGCCAATCGAACGGCGCGCCGAGGCCACCCGGCCGCGTGGCATCCTTCGGCGCGCGGGCATCGAACAGGATACGATCGGCGACGCCGGCATAACCCGGCAGCGGGGCGAGATCGGCTGCGGTCTCGACCGGCAGCGCCTTCATCAGCGGCAGGCCGAACTTCGCCTTGATGTCGCGCAGCCGCGCCGTGGTCTCCTTGCCGTGCAATTGCAGGATATCCGGCCGCAGCGTCTCGACGATGTTCTCAAGCGTCGCATCGTCGGCATCGACGGTCAGCGCGACCTTGACGGCGCGGCCCTTGGCGCGGCTGCCGAGCTCGCGCGCGGTCTCAAGGCTGATGTGACGCGGCGACGGCGGAAAGAACACGAACCCCACCATGTCGGCGCCGCCCTCAAGCGCGACGTCGAGCGTCTCGCGCGTGGACAGGCCGCAGATTTTGACAAGCAGGGGCATGGTCTCGAAGCGGGTCTCAAAACGGGTTTTCGGGCGGCCGGAACCGGGGTGGATCCCGGTCCGACGGGGCGGGTTCTACAACGTCGCGCCCTGCTTGTCTCGCCCGGCGGCCCCGTAAAAACCTGATAGGGCCGGGGCCGGACGGCGCTGCGCGTCGTCCCGGGAGGCGGCGGCCCTGAGGTCGGCGAGCTCGGCGCGGACATGGCGGGCGTCAGCCTCGTGCTGCCGGGCCGCGCGGCGCCAGCGCCCTTGCTTGAACCAGGTTCCGATGCCGCCCGCGATCACGCCCAGGATCGCGGAGGCGATAATGACGACGAACAGCGGCAGTGTGACCGCAACCGTGGGGGTCACCGAATTGAAGGGATCGAACGACACCGTCACCCAGTGACGGTTGGCGACTGCAAAAATGATGAAGATCAGTCCGAGCGGAATGACGACCACTGCCGTGAAAAACTTTCGCATGACCATCTCTCGCAGCGATGGAGCAAATGCGGGCGCATCGCCCGCAACACGGCAACGCCTGACGTCGCGCCTTAGGCGTCGACCTTAAGCATCAGCCTTGGGCGCATCGACCTTGGCGGCGCCCGCCTCGGTTACGTCGCGGTTGAGGCGCTCGCGCATTTCCTTGCCGGTCTTGAAGAACGGCACGCTCTTCTGGTCGACCGGCACATGCTCGCCGGTGCGTGGATTGCGGCCGGCGCGCGCCGGACGGTGCTTCACCGAGAATGCGCCAAAACCGCGCAGCTCGACACGGTCGCCACGAGCCAGCGCCGCGACGATTTCATCGAGAATCGCATTCACAATGTTCTCGACATCCCGCTGGTAGAGGTGCGGGTTGTGCTCGGCGATACGCTGAACAAGTTCGGATTTGATCATCGAAAGTGGGATCCGGGCTCTTGCGGAAACCCATTTCCGTGAAAATGCCGTGCACTGTCAAGACGCTAAATCGATTTAGAGCGTCGTGAAATCACGTGACAAATAGCCCAATTGGGGCATGCGGCGATTCCCGCAAAGCGGGAATAGCCTGACGAGCACGCCTTTGGCAGCCGATCAGTTGGTTCCAGCCGGGCTCCACAGCGCCAGCATGCCGTCAAGCCCGAACCGGTCGACTGCCTCGGCCACGCCGCCCTGCTCGATCCGCCGCGCGATCGCGCCAAGACCGAACGCATCGAGCGTCACGGACGCCGCGGTGCGCAGGAAGGTCAGGTCGCCGAACCGCGGATTGAGCTTGTAATTGCGCACCGGCAGGTCGCTTTTGACCTTCTTCTCCGCAACCAGCCAGGCGATCGCGGTCTTCTCGTCTCCCAGCTGATCAACCAGCTTGAGATCGACTGCCTGCCGGCCGGTGAAAACGCGACCGTCGGCGACCTTCTCCAGCAGGGCGTCGTCCATGCCGCGCCGTTGCTTCACCAATCCACGGAACCATGCATAGGAGTCCTTGACGAGACCGTCGATCGCGGCGCGGGCCTCCGGGCTGGTCGGCTCGAAGCCGTTGGGTGCCGCCTTGAGCGGGGAAGATTTGATCTCCTCCATTTTCACGCCGACAGTCTTGAGCAATTCCGAAACGTTCGGATACTGGAACAGCACGCCGATCGAGCCGACCAGCGAGGTCTGCTGGGCGACGATATGATCGGAGGCGATCGCCGTGATGTAGCCGCCCGAGGCGGCCAATCCCTCGACCACGACGACAAGCGGCTTCTTCGCCTTCAGCTGCATCAGCGAGTCGTAAAGCTGCTCGGAGCCCGCCGTGGTGCCGCCGGGCGAATTGATGTGCACGACAACAGCCGCATAGCTCGACTTGCCGAGCCGCTCCAGCGCCTCGACGCGATCCTGGTCGCTGCGGATCAGTCCGTCGATATTGACCCGCGCGATGGTGTTCGATGTCGAAAAGGTGCCGCGCCCGCCGGCGGCGACCACGCCCACGCCGACGATGGCCGCGATCGCAATGACCGCGGCGGCGACGCGCCAGAACGTCAGTTTGCGCCTGATGCGGCGGCGATCGACGATCACGTCTGAATCCAGCGACATCCGATCTCTCCAGAAATGGTCAGCGCGCAATCTGCGCGTTTTGCAGTCGCAGCGTCACTATCAGCTTAGCCAAATACATCAATTGCGACGCAATATGAAGAAAACAAGGCCCGGTCTTTGGAGGTACCTGTAGCCCGGATGCACGTGCGCTTCGTCCCGGCTGCGCCCTAACCTCCCCTTGAAAAGGGGAGGTCGCTTTGCTCGCGAGAGCAAAGCGGGTGGGGATCTGCTCTCTCCATGAGCAGCATCGCCTTCGGCTGACCCCCATCCCGACCTTCCCCCTTTCAGGGGGAAGGAGAAGATAAATCCGTAGCCCGGATGGAGCGAAGCGTAATCCGGGAGGCTTCAGCAGCACGGATAGAAAGTCCCGGATTTCGCTTCGCTCCATCCGGGCTACGGATACCTCCAAACAAAAAGGGCCCCGGCTTGCGCCGGGGCCCCGATTGTTCGCTCAAATCGTGCGAACGCTTACTTGTCGGTGCCGCGGTTCTTCAGCGCGGTGCCGAGGATGTCGCCAAGCGTCGCACCCGAGTCGGAGGAGCCGTACTGCGCGATGGCTTCCTTCTCTTCGGCGACTTCGAGCGCCTTGATCGAGACCTGCACCTTGCGGGCCTTCTTGTCGAACTGGATGACGCGGGCATCGACCTTCTCGCCGACGGCGAAGCGCTCGGCGCGCTGGTCGTTGCGGTCGCGGGCCAGCTCGGACCGCTTGATGAAGGTGGTGAACTCGGTGCCCGAAATCCGGACCTCGATGCCGCTCTCCTTCACTTCGAGCACTTCGCAAGTCACGACCGCGCCCTTCTTGACGTCGCCCGGCTCGGCGAAGGGGTCGCCTTCGAGCTGCTTGACGCCGAGCGAGATCCGCTCCTTCTCGACATCGACATCGAGCACCACGGCCTTGACCATGTCGCCCTTCTTGAAGTTGTCGATGACCTGCTCGCCCGGAAGCTTCCAGTCGAGATCGGAGAGGTGGACCATGCCGTCGACATCGCCCTCGAGACCCAGGAACAGACCGAACTCGGTCTTGTTCTTGACCTCGCCCTCGACCACCGAACCGACCGGGAACTTCTCGACGAAGACTTCCCAGGGATTGCGCATGGTCTGCTTGAGGCCGAGCGAGATGCGGCGCTTGACCGAATCCACTTCCAGCACCTGCACTTCGACTTCCTGCGAGGTCGAAACGATCTTGCCGGGGTGCATGTTCTTCTTGGTCCACGACATCTCGGAGACGTGGATCAGGCCTTCGATGCCCGGCTCGAGCTCGACGAACGCGCCGTAGTCGGTGATGTTGGTGACGCGGCCGGTGAAGCGGGCACCCAGCGGGTACTTGGCTTCGATGCCCTGCCACGGATCATCCAACAGCTGCTTCATGCCGAGCGAGATGCGGTGCGTCTCGTGGTTGATCTTGATGATCTTGACCTTCACCGTCTGGCCGATGGTCAGCACCTCGGTCGGGTGGTTGACGCGGCGCCAGGCGATATCGGTCACGTGCAGCAGGCCGTCGATGCCGCCGAGATCAACGAACGCACCGTAATCGGTGATGTTCTTGACCACGCCGTCGATCACCTGACCCTCTTCGAGGTTCTGCACCAGCTCCTGGCGCTGCTCGGCGCGGGTCTCTTCGAGAACCGTGCGGCGCGACACCACGATGTTGCCGCGGCGGCGGTCCATCTTGAGGATCTGGAACGGCTGCGAGTTGTTCATCAGCGGCGCAACGTCGCGGATCGGACGAATGTCGACCTGCGAGCGCGGCAGGAAGGCCACGGCACCGTCGAGGTCGACCGTGAAGCCGCCCTTGACCTGGTTGAAGATGACGCCGTTGACCTTTTCGTTGTTCTGGAACGCCTTCTCGAGCTTGCCCCAGCTTTCCTCGCGGCGCGCCTTGTCGCGCGACAGCACGGCTTCACCGAGCGCATTCTCGATACGGTCGAGGAACACCTCGACTTCGTCACCGACCTTCAGATCGCTTTCACGGCCGGGGCCGGCGAATTCGCGCAGCGCAACGCGGCCCTCGGTCTTCAGGCCGACGTCAATGACGGCCATGTCCTTCTCAATTGCAACCACCTTGCCCTTGATGACGGAGCTTTCCTGCAAATTGCCGCCGGCAAAGGATTCATCAAGCATCGCCGCGAAATCATCGCGGGTCGGGGTGTAAGAAGACGCAGAATTCGAAACCATTTGTTCTCCAGATGCGGGATCTCGCCGGCCGTTCGGGTTGATGGGCGCACCGTGCGTGAAGTGTCAGGGCTCCGCAAACCCTGACGGCCGCTCATTGCAGGAGGTGCAACAGCGGGCCGGCAGCAAAACTGCACGTTCGGTACGTTTGATAGATCCGGAGCCTGAAACGAAAATATCGACTGCAAGACCTGGGAGCGGGCGTTCCTCCAGATGCGGCGTTGGTTTCGTTTGAGATTGGTTCAAACCCATCGCCGGCCCGCTCAGACACGGCCTCGACATCGTCGATGCTGCTCCGAACGGCGCTGATATAGCCCCGCAGGCTGCTTTCGGCAAGCAGGAAATGCCCAATTTTGCTGGGTTTTCGGGCCAAAACCGCCTGCCATGCCTGCTCTTCTAGCGCCTGGCGCGCGCCGCCTCGACGATGGCGATGGCGGCGCGGACGCCGGCCTCGATGTCGAGGTTGGAATTGTCCAGCGTGTGGGCGTCCGCAGCCGGCCGCAAGGGTGCAATCGCCCGGTTCTTGTCCCGCTCGTCGCGCTTGAGGATGTCGGCGAGCACCGCCTCTTCGTCGGCGTCCTCGCCGCGGGCGCGCGCCTCCAGCGTGCGCCGCCGTGCCCGCACGCGGGGATCGGCGACCACGAAGATCTTCACGTCGGCATCGGGGCAGATCACGGTGCCGATGTCGCGTCCATCCAGCACCGCACCGGGCGGATCGGCCGCGAACTGGCGCTGAAAGTTCACCAGCACCTCGCGAACCTGCGGAATGGCCGACACCACCGAAGCGGCATCGCCGACCTTCTGGGTCTTCAGGATCGGATTGCCGAACTTTTCGGGGTCGAGCTCGAGCGCCGCAGCCACGGCCAGCACCTCGTTGCTGAGCTCGGCACCGGCTTGCATCATCGCATAGGCCACCGCGCGGTAGATCACGCCGGTGTCGAGATGGCGGTAGCCGTAGTGGTGGGCGAGCCGCTTGCCGAGCGTGCCCTTGCCTGAGGCGGCGGGTCCGTCGATGGCGATGATCATGCGAAATCAGCTCCGAGCGCGCGCATCATCGGGATGAAATCCGGAAAACTGGTGGCGATGAAGCCGGTGTCGTCGATCTTCACCGGCCGATCGGAGGCGCAGCCCATCACCAGCGCCGACATCGCGATGCGGTGATCCATATGGGTGGCAACAAGACCGCCGCCGGGAACATGGCCGCGGCCCTCGACGATCAGATCGTCGCCGGACACCTCCACCTTGACGCCGTTGACCCGCAGCATGTCGGCGGTGGCTTCAAGGCGGTCGGATTCCTTGACGCGCAGCTCCTGCAGGCCGCGCATGATCGTGGTGCCCTCGGCGAAGGCAGCTGCAACCGCCAGCACCAGATATTCATCGATCATCGACGGCGCGCGCTCCGGCGGCACCTCGACGCCCTTCAGCTGCGAGGCGCGTACGCGCAATTGCGCCATCGGCTCGCCGGCATCGCCGCGCACATCGCTCTCCTCGATCGAGGCGCCCATCTCGCGCAGCGTGGTGAACAGGCCGGTGCGCAGCGGATTGGTCATCACGTCGGAGAACACGACATCGGAACCTTCGACGATCAGTGCGGCCACGATCGGGAACGACGCGGAGGACGGATCGGCGGGCACCACGACGTTGGCGCCGTGCAGCTCGGGCTCGCCGTTCAGCGAGATTCGCCTGCCGTGGCTGCCTTCCTTCTCGGAGGAGATCTCGGCGCCGAAATGCTTCAGCATCAGCTCGGTGTGGTCGCGGCTCGCCTCCTGCTCGATCACTGTGGTGATGCCGGGCGCGGAGAGCCCCGCAAGCAGCACCGCGGACTTGATCTGGGCCGAGGCGACCGGCGTCTTGTAGACGATCGGCACCGGATAGCGGGCGCCGTGCAGGGTGAGCGGCAGCCGCCCGCCCTCCCTTATGTCGCTGGTTCGGGCGCCCATCAGCTCCAGCGGGTCGAGGATGCGGCGCATCGGCCGCGAGCGCAGCGAGGCGTCGCCGTCGAAAATGGCGGCGATCGGGCAGCCGGCCACTGCGCCCATCACCAGCCGGCAGCCGGTGCCGGAATTGCCGAAATCGAGCGGCGCGGCAGGCTGGGCGAAGCCGCCGACGCCGACGCCTGCGACCGACCAGGTAAACGGCGCCGTCCGCTCCACTTTCGCGCCCAGCGCGCGCATGGATTTGGCGGTATTGAGGACGTCCTCGCCCTCCAGGAGGCCGGAAATGCGGGTTTCGCCGACCGAAAGCGCCCCCAGGATCAGGGCACGGTGGGAAATCGATTTGTCGCCGGGAACGCGGACGGTGCCGGCCAGGGGGCCGCACGTGCGCGATTCCAGCGGGGTCGGGGTGTCAGATTGGGCCAAGATTGTGTCCTCTCGCGCCGCGGCAGGTATCACATAGGCAACACCACGTCACGCGCCCGTCACTTGCGCGCAAACCGCTATTGACAGCAGCCTCTCAACTAGCCAAGTGAAGCTCCGTTTTTCAGGAAAATTCTGGGATTACCACGTGGCCAAGTCCGAGCTCGGAACCAAGCGCATTTGCCCGACCACGGGCAAGAAGTTCTACGACCTCAACAAGAATCCGGTGATCTCGCCCTATACCGGCGAAGTCGTGCCGATCGCGCCGGTCGCCCCGCCGCGGGGCCGTGGCGCCACCGTCACTTCGCCTGCGACCGCAGCCGACATGCCGGAGCCCGCCGAGGCCGAAGAGATGGTCTCGCTCGAGGAGGCCGATGCCGAGGAGAACACCGGGAAGGTCAAGGCCCAGGTTCCCGAATCCGAGGACGATATCGAGGTCGATGAGACCATCGACGACGATGACGACGACGATTCGACCTTCATCGCCGACGAGGAAGAGGGCGATGAGGACGTCACCGACATTATTGGTGACGTCGGCGGCGACGAAGAGACTTGAGATCGGCGCCGATCTATGATCAACGGTGCTGCCGCGCGAGTCGTGTAGGCCGCGCGGGCCGGGATTGATCCCCCAGGATCATCCTACTGGATAAGGGGCCATAGCTCAGCTGGGAGAGCGCTTGCATGGCATGCAAGAGGTCGGCGGTTCGATCCCGCCTGGCTCCACCACGCTTCGCCCTTCGGGCTACGCGTGGCGCAGCCACGAGTTGCCCGAAGGGCGAAGCGTGGTGTCCGGCGTAGCCCAAAGGGCGAAGACGGACGGTCAGCTGCTCTGGCTATCCGTGGATGCGAATGTGGTACGTCTACATCATCCGCAGCATCAACTTCCCTGATCAGGAATACGTTGGCGCTACCGAAGACCTGAAGCGACGGATTCCCGAGCACAACGCCGGCAAGTCCACGCACACCTCAAAATTCAAGCCTTGGCAGCTCGTCTGGTACTGCGCATTTCCAGACAAATATAAAGCCCTCGCATTCGAGAAATATCTCAAATCCCATAGCGGCCGCGCCTTCGCCAAGAAGCGCCTCTAACCGCTCGCCCCCTACTCCCCCAGCACTGCATTCAGCCGGTCGCGCAGCGCGACGATCTCGTCCTTCATCGCCATCAGTTCGCTAACGGTGCAGTCCGAGGCCGCGAGGATCGACTGCGGCACGGCCTTGGCCTTTTCGCGCAGCGCGTGGCCCTGCGGCGTCAGCGCGATCAGCACCACCCGCTCGTCCGCGGTGCTGCGGGTCCGCTTGATCAACTCGGCCGCCTCGAGCCGCTTCAAGAGCGGCGTCAGCGTGCCGGAATCCAGGAACAGGCGCTCGCCGAGGTCCTTCACCGCCACGTCGTCGCGCTCCCACAGCGCCAGCATCACGAGATACTGCGGATAGGTCAGCCCGAGCCGGTCGAGCAGCGGCTTGTAGACGCGGTTGAAGGCGTGCGCGGTCGAATAGACCGCAAAGCAGATCTGGTTATCGAGCCGCAGCGCCTGATCCGCCGCCGTCGGTTTCCTGGCCATGATTCCCATCGAATCCATCTCGTTTCCGGGTCATTCTGGGCTCTCGGGACCGCGGATTCAATTGCGAACAATTAAATGTGAGGCCGCATATTTTATATTGTGCACAATCTATTTGCGTGCAATACATGCGTCGTCGAATTCAAGTCCACACCCACCAAGGGAGACCACGATGTCTGTGAACGTGCTCTACAAGACCAGCGCCAAGGCAACCGGCGGCCGCGACGGCCATGCGGCAACGCTCGACGGCGCGCTCGACGTCAAGCTCACGACCCCGAAGGAGCTCGGTGGCGGCGGCGGTGCCGGCAACAATCCGGAGCAGCTGTTCGCGGCGGGCTATGCCGCCTGCTTCATCGGCGCGATGAAGTTCGTGGCCTCGCAGGGCGGCCCCAAGGTTCCCGCCGACGCCTCGGTGACCTCGACGGTCGGCATCGGCCCGCGCTCGGAAGGCGGCTTCGGCCTCGCCGTCGACCTCGCGGTGTCGCTGCCCGGCCTTTCCCGCGCCGACGCTGAAGCGCTGGTCGAGAAGGCCCACCATGTGTGCCCCTATTCCAACGCGACCCGCGGCAATGTCCACGTCAAGCTGAGCGTCGTCTAATTCCACATCACGCAATGGTCCGCCGCGACACGTGGCGGACCATTACTCTTTAGCGGCTGGTTCGCTTGGCGAACGCATGCGCCGCCTGCTGCATGGGCCTGCGCCGACGGAAGCATTGCTGCCCCGGCTGAAGACCGTTAGCTCTGGGACCCTCGTTATCTGATCCCAACTGAGCGAAGGTTGTTTCCATGAATACCCCAGCGGCTACGGGCGCGATGACCGGCCTGCGCGTGATCGATCTGACGCGCGTGCTCGGCGGTCCGTATTGCACCCAGATTCTCGCCGACCACGGCGCCGACGTGATCAAGGTCGAGCCGCCCGCCGGCGACGAGGTGCGCGACTGGGGTCCTCCCTTCCATGACGAGGACGCGGCCTATTTCGTCGGCATCAACCGCAACAAGCGCTCGATCGGCCTCGACCTCGCTTCCGAGGGCGGACGCGCGGTGCTGATGAAGATGCTCGAAACCGCCGACGTGCTGATCGAGAATTTCAAGCCGGGCACGCTCGACAAATGGGGCATCGGCAACGACGTGCTGCGCGCGAAATTTCCGCGCCTCGTGCATTGCCGGATCTCCGGCTTCGGCGCCGACGGCCCGCGCGGCGGCAATCCCGGCTATGACGCGATCATCCAGGCGATGACCGGCATGATCGCGGCGACCGGCTCGCCGGAGAGCGGCCCGATGCGGATCGGCGTGCCGCTGGTCGACATCACCACCGGGCTCTACGCCGCGATCGGCATCCTGATGGCGCTGTCGGAGCGGCAGCGCTCGGGGCTCGGCCAATTCATCGAGACGACGCTGTACGAGACCGGGCTTGCGATCATGCATCCGCACACCGCGAACTATTTCATGCACGGCAAGCCGCCGTCGCTGACCGGCAACGAGCACCCCAACCTCGTGCCTTACGCGATCTTTCCGACCAAGACCGACAACATCTTCATCGGCGTCGGCAATGACGGCACCTTCCGCAAGCTCGCCAAGGAGATCGGCAAGCCCGAGCTCGGCACCGATCCGCGCTTTGCCCGCAACAAGGACCGCATCGCCAACCGCGATGCGCTCCGCGTCGAGCTGGCCGCGGTGTTCAGCCAGCACGAGGCCGAGCCGCTGTGCAACCGGCTGCTCGCCGCAGGCCTGCCGGCAGGCCCGGTGCAGAAGATCGACCAGGCGCTGACCAACCCGCACACCATTCATCGCGGCGACGTCATCGAGAAGGATTGGTACAAGGGCGTCGCCTCGCCGATCCGCCTCGAACGCACCAAGCCGAACCTGCGCCGCACGCCGCCGAAGTTCAGCCAGCACGCCGCGGAAGTGCTCGGCGAGTTCGGCTACTCGAAGGACGAGATCAACGGCCTGGTTGAAAAGGGCGTGGTCTGCGGCCCCCAGCGCAAGCGCTAAAGGCGTCATGAGAGCAGTCGAATAGCGACCACAACGGTGGTCAGCTCCCTCGCCCCGGCCTTACGGGGAGAGGTGATGCGCAGTCCGTTGCGCCGAGAAACTATCAGACCCTGCGGTGCAACGTCGCGTCCGGCGCTGCACCGCACGGAGCCGGCTGCGATCTTCGCCTTTTTTACCGCTTCCCTTCGCTTCGGCTTCCCCCCTACCATGACTTTCGTTTATACGGTCATTTGAACGTCATCCGGCGCTGATAACGCGCGCAACGAAAGATGATGTTCCAATTGGGAGGGGTTTTGATGTTCTTTCGACGACTAGGCGCTGCCGCGGCAGCCGCTGCCGCGCTTGCATTCGCGTCGCCCGCGTTTGCGGTGACCGAGATCCAGTGGTGGCACGCGATGACCGGCGCCAACAACGACGTCATCGTCAAGCTGGCCAACGACTTCAACGCCTCGCAATCCGACTACAAGGTGATCCCGACCTACAAGGGCGGCTACGCCGACACCATGAACGCCGGCATCGCCGCGTTCCGCGCCGGCAACGCGCCGCATATCATGCAGGTGTTCGAGGTCGGCACCGCGACGATGATGGCCGCCACCGGCGCCGTCAAACCGGTCTACAAGCTGATGGCCGACGCCGGCGAGAAGTTCGATCCGAGCGTCTATCTGCCGGCGATCACCGGCTACTACTCGACCTCCAAGGGCGAGATGCTGTCGTTCCCCTTCAACTCGTCGTCGACGGTGATGTGGATCAATCTCGATGCGCTGAAGAAGGCCAACATCGCAGAGATTCCGAAGACCTGGCCGCAAGTGTTCGACGACGCCAAGAAGCTGAAGGCGGCCGGCTACGCCACCTGCGGCTTCTCCGGCTCGTGGGTCACCTGGGTCAATCTCGAACAGCTCTCGGCCTGGCACAATGTGCCGCTCGCCAGCAAGGCCAACGGCCTCGACGGCTTCGACACCGTGCTCGAATTCAACGGCCCGCTGCAGGTCAAGCATCTCGAGAACCTCGTCGAGCTGCAGAAGGACAAAACCTACGACTATGCCGGCCGCACCAACACCGGCGAAGGCCGCTTCACCTCCGGCGAATGCCCGATCTACCTGACCTCGTCGGCCTTCTTCGGCAACGTCAAGGCGCAGGCCAAGTTCAACTTCACCGCGGCGCCGATGCCGTATTATCCCGACGTCAAGGGCGCGCCGCAGAACTCGATCATCGGCGGCGCCTCGCTCTGGGTGATGGGCGGCAAGTCGGCCGAGGAATACAAGGGCGTGGCCAAGTTCCTGACCTTCCTCTCGGACACCGACCGCCAGATCTGGATCCACAAGGCCTCGGGCTATCTGCCGATCACCAAGGCCGCCTACGCCAAGGCCAAGGAAGAGGGCTTCTACAAGGACCAGCCCTATCTCGAGACCCCGCTGCTCGAGCTCACCAACAAGGAGCCGACCGCGAATTCCCGCGGCCTGCGCCTCGGCAACATGGTGCAGCTGCGCGACATGTGGTCGGAGGAGATCGAGCAGGCGCTGGCCGGCAAGAAGACCGCCAAGCAAGCGCTGGACGCCGCCGTCGAACGCGGCAACCAGATGCTGCGGCAGTTTGAAAAGACCGCCGTCCGCTGACATGATGCCTTCGGGCATGATCGGGAAAAGCGCGAAGCGGCTTTCCGAAAAGATCATGCCCAGACGACAAGCTAAAGCGCGATGACGATCCAACCTCATCTCATCGCGCTTTAGGGCCATCAACCGGCAGGCCGCATCCGCGGCCTGCCCTTCCTCCGAGCCCATGCAAAAGCAAGCGATTTTCCAGTCAAAGCTGTTGCCTTACGCGCTGGTTGCCCCGCAGCTCGCGATCGTCCTGATCTTTTTCTACTGGCCGGCCGTGCAGGCGGTGATCCAATCCTTTCTGCTGCAGGACGCTTTCGGTCTCTCCACCAGCTTCGTCTGGTTCGAGAACTATCTCGATCTGTTCAAGGAGCCGGCCTATTTCGCAGCGATCGTCCGAACCTTCGTGTTCTCGTTCGCGATCGCGGTCTCCTCGCTGTCCTTCGCGCTGCTGCTCGCGGTCATGGCTGACAGGCCGCTACGCGGCTCGACGCTGTATCGCACGCTGCTAATCTGGCCCTATGCGGTGGCGCCGCCGGTGGTCGGCGTGCTCTGGGTGTTCATGCTGCACCCCTCGCTCGGTGTGCTGTCGCGCTATCTGCGCACCATGGGCATCGACTGGAATCCGCTGCTCGACGGCAACCAGGCGGCGGCCCTGATCATCCTCGCCGCGGCCTGGAAGCAGATCTCCTACAATTTCCTGTTCTTCCTCGCCGGGCTGCAGAGCATCCCGAAGAGCGTGATCGAGGCCGCCGCGATCGACGGCGCCCGTCCGATGCGGCGGTTCTGGACCGTGATTTTCCCGCTGCTGTCGCCGACCATCTTCTTCCTCTTGGTCATCAACATCGTCTACGCCTTCTTCGACACTTTCGGCATCATCGACACCATGACCCGCGGCGGTCCCGGCAAGGCGACCGAGACGCTGGTCTACAAGGTCTATACGGACGGCCTGCTCGGCGGCAATCTCGGCTCGTCGGCGGCGCAGTCGGTCATCCTGATGGTCATCGTCGTCATGCTGACGGCGATCCAGTTCCGCTTCGTCGAACGCAAGGTGACCTACTGATGGTCGAGGAGGAGGGCTTCCAGCGCTATCTGGCTCACGCCATCCTGTGGATCGGGATCGCGATCGTCGCCTTCCCGGTCTATCTCGCGCTGGTCGCCTCGACCCAGGACAACGCCGTCATCGCCAACGGCCAGATGTCGCTGCTGCCCGGCGGCCATTTCCTCGAGACCTACTACCAGACGCTGTTTGTCGGCACGAGCGGCTCGACCCGCGAGCCGGTGCTCAACATGATGCTGAACTCGCTGATCATGGCGCTGCTGATCGCGGTCGGCAAAATCGCGATCTCGATCATCTCGGCCTATGCGATCGTGTATTTCCGGTTTCCGTTCCGGATGGCGATCTTCTGGATCATCTTCATCACCTTGATGCTGCCGGTCGAGGTGCGCATCTATCCGACCTACAAGATCGTCGCCGATCTGCATCTGCTCGACAGCTATGCCGGCCTCTCGCTGCCGCTGATTGCGTCAGCCACCGCGACGCTGCTGTTCCGCCAGTTCTTCATGACAGTGCCGGATGAATTGCTGGAGGCTTCGCGGATCGATGGCGCGGGCCCGTTCCGCTTCTTCTGGGATACGCTGTTGCCGCTGTCGCGCACCAACATGGCCGCGCTGTTCGTGATCCTCTTCATCCTCGGCTGGAATCAGTATCTTTGGCCGCTTCTGATCACGACGCGCGACGACATGCAGACCATCCAGGTCGGAATCCGCAAGATGATCACGACGACCGATGCGCTGACCGAATGGCCGATCGTGATGGCGACCGCGCTGCTCGCGATGCTGCCGCCGGTGTTCGTCGTCGTCGTGATGCAGAAACTGTTCGTGCGCGGATTGGTGGAGACGGAAAAATAATCCATGGCTAACGTCACGCTGCGCAGCGTCCGCAAGACCTATCCCGGCGGCTTCGAGGCCATCAAGGGCGTCGATGTCGATGTCGGCGACGGCCAGTTCTGCGTGCTGGTCGGCCCATCCGGCTGCGGCAAGTCCACGCTGCTGCGCATGGTCGCGGGGCTCGAGACCATCACCGGCGGCGAGATCGACATCGGCGGCCGCGTCGTCAACCAGGTCGAGCCCGCCGATCGCGACATCGCGATGGTGTTCCAGAACTACGCGCTCTATCCGCATATGAGCGTCTACAACAACATGGCCTACGGCCTGCGCAACCGCGGCATGGCCGAGGCCGAGATCAAGACCCGCGTCGAGGAAGCCGCGCGCGTCCTCGAGCTCTCGCCGATGCTGGAGCGCAAGCCGCGCCAGCTTTCCGGCGGCCAGCGCCAACGCGTCGCGATGGGCCGCGCCATCGTGCGCCAGCCGAAAGTGTTCCTGTTCGACGAACCGCTGTCGAACCTCGACGCCAAGTTGCGCATCGCGATGCGGGTCGAGATCCGCAAACTGCAGCGCCGGCTCAACACCACGTCGATCTACGTCACCCACGACCAGCTCGAGGCGATGACGCTCGCCGACATTCTCGTCGTCATGAACGGCGGCCAGGTCGAGCAGGTCGGTAATCCGCTGGACATCTACCAGAAGCCGGCGACCACCTTCGTCGCCTCCTTCATCGGCGCCCCGCCGATGAACCTGATGCCGCTGCGCGCGGACGAGCTGAAGTCCCAGATCACGGGCGCCGACGGCGCGGGCATTGTCGGGATCCGGCCGGAGGATTTCGTGATCTCGAGCGAGACCGGATCCGGCGGCGTCGCGCTTGGCCTCACCGTCGAGGCGATCGAGCATGTCGGCGCCGAGACCTTCGTCTATGGCAGCCGCCAGCGCGAGGAGCAGGGCGTTGCCGCCAATCCGGGCGAGCTGCCGCCGGGCGAGGTGATCGTCCGGGTTCCCGGCGTCTCGGGTCCCGCCATCGGCGAGCGGATCCGGGCCGTCGCCCCCCGCGACAAGCTGCATCTTTTTACCGCCGACGGCCGCAAGCGCGTCGGGGAGTAACCGATCGGGAAGAATTTACCCCCATGTTGCGGGCGTTTAGGCTGGTTTCGGGGCTGCTTGAACGCTATCCAGATCGCCCCCATATCCCTCACTGACCGGAGGCCAGACGGCCCACCGGTTGCATGGGGCGCCGCAAGGGCCCCTCAAAGTCGCTTCGAGAGGACTTTGTAATGTCTCGTGTTCCATCGTTGTCCAGTCCGTTCCTTCTGGGATTCGACGAGATCGAGCGTGCGCTCGATCGCGTCGTGAAGGGCGCCGACGGCTATCCTCCGTACAACATCGAGCGGTGCGACCGTACCAACGGGCAGCCTGAACGGCTGCGCATCACGCTAGCGGTGGCGGGCTTCACCCGTGACCAACTCGATGTAACTATTGAGGAAAATCAGCTCGTCATCCGCGGCCGCCAGCAGGACGACAAGGCTCGGCAATACATCCATCGCGGCATCGCCGCGCGCCACTTCCAGCGCACCTTCGTGCTGGCGGAGGGGATGCAGGTGCTGGGCGCGGATCTGAAGAACGGGTTGTTGTCGATTGACCTGGCCAGGCCGGAACCTGAACGGGTCATTAAGACAATCGCTATCAGTGAGCACGAATAATAGAAACAACGAGCGGACTCGACCGCTTATCTGACTGAGGAGTCGAGACCATGAGTGAACTGAGTACCACCACCATCGAATCCGAGAGCGTCACGCCGGAAGCGCTGGCCCATCTGGGTGAAGGTCATATCGCCTACGTGAAGCAGGTCCGCTCCGAGGACGTGCCAGATCTCTTTCCGCAGGCGCCGAAGATCGCGCCGGGCCTCAAACTGTTCGCACTGCACGCCGCCGACGGCACGCCGATCATGCTGACCGACAGCCGCGAAGCCGCGGTCGCGAACGCATGGAGCAACGAGTTGCAGGCCGTCAGCGTCCACTGACGCAAATCCACGGCTGAATTCAGCATCCGCGAATTCAATGCGCGGGCCTGCCTCGTCACCGAGGCGGCCCGCGCATTTTTTATGGCGATGTGGTCGACGTGGCGAGCAGCGGGCCCATGCTGAGCTGCACCTCGCCGGGCACGTTGTAGTCGCGCATCAGCATGCGGTTGTTGCGCAGCCCGCAGGCCTCCCGCTGCACCACGAACATCCAGAGCGCATGGCCGGCCTCCCGCACCAGGAGGCGCCGTGCCTGTTGTGTGGACGTCGATACTTCAGCGCGCGAATGGGCGGCATCGAACTCGCGGAGCCTGGCGAGCGCCTGCTCCAGCGCGCGGCCCATGCGGCCGAGCGCACTCGCCCTCTCCTCGGCGAGCTCGTAAGCGAGAACGTCGACGGGAACGCGATCAAGGCGAAAATCGCGGGACATCAGTCATCCCTTGGTTCGCGCACGCAATGTTGCGCGCGTCCGTCTTCCGGCGTCATCGGCTGGTTGTCAATACACGTTCGGGACAAAGCACTTTCGAGCGAAGTGGATCAGAACCGTTGCACCAGCCGCGCGCGGATGTCCGGCTTCAGCACCTTGCCGACCTTGGAACGCGGAAGATCGTCCCAGACCTCGATCTGCTTCGGCGTCTTGATGCTGCCGATCTGCTGCTTGACGAAGGCGGCGAGCGCTGACGCATCGACGGTGTGGCCGGCGCGCGGCTGCACCACGGCGACGATCCGCTCGCCCCATTTGTCGTCGGGCAATCCGATGACGGCGCAATCCTGCACCGCCTCGTGGGCACGCAACGCGTTCTCGACCTCGATCGAGTACACGTTGAAGCCGCCGGTGATGATCATGTCCTTGGCGCGATCGACGATGTACAGGTAGCCGTCGCCGTCGACGTAGCCGATATCGCCGGTGTGGTGCCAACCATGCGCCGAAGCCTCGCGCGTCGCCTCGGGGTTCTTGTAGTAGCCTTCCATGACCAGCGAGCCGCGCACCACGATCTCGCCGCGCGATCCCGCCGGCAACAACTTGCCGTCGCCATCCATGATGCCGGCCTGCACCAGCGGGCCGATCCGCCCGGCCGACGAGAGTCGCTCCATCGCGATCGTGCCGTCCGGATTGTAGTGATCGGCGGGCGGCATCATCGAGATCATCATCGGCGCCTCGGTCTGGCCGAACAGCTGCGCCATCGGGCCGATCCGCCGCAGGGCTTCCGCCAGCCGCGTCGCCGAGATCGGTGCCGCGCCGTACCAGAAACATTGCAGCGAGCTGCGATCGGCCGCATCGAGCCCGGGATGATCGAGCAGCATGTAGATCACGGTCGGCGGCAGGAAGGTGTGGGTGACGCGATAACGTTCGATCAGCGCCAGGAACTCGCCGATGTCAGGGTGGTGCATGATCACGACGCGACCACCCAGCGTCATGATCGGAAAACAAAGCACGCCGGCGGCATGCGTCAGCGGCGCCAGCGCGAGATAAATCGGACGGCCCTTGAACGGATAGCCCATCAGGGTCAGCGCGGTCATCGCCTCGATGTTGCGTCCGGACAGCATCACGCCCTTCGGCGTGCCGGTGGTGCCGCCGGTGCCCGGGATCATCGCGAGATCGTCGATCGTCTCACGCTGATAGACATCATCGGCGAGTCCGCCGAGCCAGCGGTCGAATGACGACGCGAACGGCAACTCGGCGTCGAGACAGACCAGCGCGCGCAGCTTGGGGATGTCCTGCCGGACCGCCTCGACCATCGGCGCAAAGCTCGAATGAAACAGCAGCAGGCTGCAATCGAACTGGTCGAGAATGAACTTGTTCTCGGCCGCCTCGTTGCGCGGATTGATCGGGCACCACACGGCGGCCGCGCGCGAGATGCCGAACACGCAGGCGAAAGCGAGCGGATCGTTGCCGGACAGGATCGCGACTTTCTCGCCGGGAGCGATGCCCGACCGCTCGAGGCCGCGCGCGATCCGGTAGCTCAGCCGCTGCACCTCGCCGTAACTGAGGTCCCGCCCGTCCATCGTGAGACACGGCGCGTCGGCGCCGAGCGAGGCACCCTTGTCGAGATAATCGATGAAGCGCATGGTCGCCCCTCAAGCATCATGAGGTTGGGTTGGACTCGAACCGCGGCGGAGATCCACCTCTCCCTTGGGAGAGGTCGGCGCGTAGCGCCGGGTGAGGGGTTACGGCCTATCGTCGGAGCCGCGGCCCCTCACCCGATTTGCTGCGCAAATCGACCTCTCCCCAATGGGGAGAGGTGAAGAACGATCGCGATCGCAGCCGCGGCGCTCAATCATGCACGGTCAGGACCGGCTTGCCGACCAGCCCAAAGCTGCGCAATTGCCCGAGCAGCTCGCGATGGCCGAACGCCTGACAGCCGGAGGCGAAGCCTACGCGCTTGGGCGGCTGCTGCAGCAGGTGCGCGGCAGCATAGGCCTGCAGCATGCCGGTCTGCTTGTAGTTGCTGTTGCCGTAGATGACGCAGTGCGCGCGCCCCAGCGGGCCGGAGGCATACACCGAATCCAGCGACTTGTTGACGCGCGGGTTCTCGCGCGGCGGCATGGTGTTCATCACGCCGGCAGCAGTCTGCGCCAGCGCGGCGTAGCGCTCGTCGGGCTTCATGTCCTTGGTCGCCTCCAGCGCGGCGGCGACGATCTGCGGCACGCCCAGCATGAGCGCACGATTGAACACGCCGCCCAGCACCTTCACGTTGGCGACGCGCGGATCCTGCTTGAACCACACCGGGTGCGAGGTGCCGCCCCAGGGCAGCGCCAGCGCCAGCTCGTGCTGGCCGGGGATGGCGAGGTTGTAGAGGCCGGCATCGGGCTGATGCTCGACGTATTTGTTCTGCTCCAGGTAGTACGCCTTGGCCATCGCGGCGTTGACCAGAATGGTCTGCGTCGAGGCGATGGTCGGGCTCCCGCCCCAGAACACGGCGATATCGAGCGTGTCGAGGCCGGGCGTCTCAAGGCACAGCTGCGCGGCAATCTCGCCGGTGGTGTACATCTGCGCGATGCCCGGCGCCAGCAGCAGGCCGGCATTGGCGAATTTCGTGCCAAACTCCTGCTCGAGCGTGATCAGCCAGTCCTGCTCGCCGGTCGTGTCGGTGTAGTGGCACCTGGCAGCCAGGCAGGCCTGGACCACCTCGCCGCCGAACTTGGCGAAGGGGCCCACGGTGTTGAGCACCACCGAGGCGCCCTTGAACAATTCAGTCAGCGCGGCCACGGTGTGCGGCACCGACACGACCTCGTAGTCGGCGGTCTCGATGCCGGCCACGTTCGACTTCATCGCGGCGTTGAGCTTCTCGGCGCTGCGGCCGGCGGCGATGAAGGGGATGTTGTACTCGCGCAGATATTCGCAGACCAGCCGGCCGGTATAGCCGGAAGCGCCATAGACGATGACGGGCTTCTTCTCGCTCATTGCGATCCTCCGAAATGCTTGTTGTCGGCGTTGTTGCTACATGCCCATGCCGCCATCGACCGGCAGGCCGATGCCGGTGATGAAGCGCGCATCGTTCGAGCACAGGAACACAGCGGCGTCGGCGATGTCGGAGACCTCCGCGAGCTTGCCGAGCGGCGTCTGCTCCACCACCGAACCGACCGCGGCGTTGACGTCGGGCGCGAGACCGATCTTCACGATGTCATTGGCGAGCTGCAGACCCATGTCGGTCGGGATCAGGCCGGGATAGATGCAGTTGACGCGCACGCCGTAGCCGAGCTTGCCGGCTTCCATCGCGCCGACGCGCGTCATGCGGTCGACCGCGGATTTGGTGCCGGAATAGACCGCGATGCTCGGAAACGCGATCGTCGCCGCCACCGAAGCGATGTTGACGACCGCGCCGCCCTTGCCCGCGGCGCCGCCCGGCCGCATCGCGCGGAAGGCGTGCTTCATGCCGAGCACGGTGCCGACGATGTTGACGTCGCACATGCGGCGCGCGTCCTCGGCCTTGATGTCGGCAACCAGCGAGGTGATCTCGATGCCGGCATTGTTGATCAGGATGTCGAAGCCGCCGAGGGTTTCGACCGTCGCTGCGGCGGCCCGTTCCCATTGCCCATCGTCAGTGACGTCGAGCTTGACGAAGCCGGTCTTCACCCCGGCCTTGGCGATCTCGGCGGCGCTGGCCTTGCCGGTGTCGTCGAGAATATCGCCGATCATGACCGCGGCGCCGGACCGCGCCAATGCCTGCGCGATCGCCGCGCCAATCCCCCGGGCGCCGCCGGTGACCAGGGCTTTCCTGCCTTCAAGGCTCTTCCCACTCATCACTTAGTCCTCCCTTTGCTTGGTGATTTGGTCGGCGTGCCGTTGGCCGCGGCAGCATGGGACGGCGGTCTGCGCATTCTGGGTGCACTGGTGGTGGCGGCCGGCGTCAGCGGGGCGCAGCGTTGGCGCGCCCGGCGGTGCATCTCCTCCTATGTCTCGATTGGTCAGCCGTCTTGACGGTTGTCCAAATTATTGCGCCAACCCTCGTCCAGAAACTTGACACTTGTCAAGTCTGAATTTGACAAGTGTCAAAGAGGATGATTGTGAAGAGATGGAGCGCGCCGCGGTCGCCGCGGTATAGTTGCTCGAGGGAAGAAGCAGAGGGAAGGCACGGAATGGCGCGGCAAGCGACAGGGGCGGCCCAACGCGTGGCTGTGGCGGCCGAGGCGCTGCGCGACGAGAAGTTCAACGCGCGGCGCGTCGAGCTCGCAGAGGCCGCACTGGAAACGCTTGGCGAACTCGGCTTCGCGCGCACCAGCCTGCGCGAGATCGCGCAGAACTCCGCATTCACGCACGGCGTGTTTCACTACTACTTCAGCGACAAGCTCGACCTGATCTGCTGCTGCGTCCGTCACTACAAGGCGAAATGCGTGACGCGCTATGACGAGGTGGTGACGACAGCACGCAGCCGCGACGAATTGACCGAAGGTTTCCTCGCCAAGCTCGCGGCCACGCTCGAGAACGAAGCGCGCATGCATCGGCTCTGGTACGATCTGCGCTCGCAGGCGATGTTCGAGCCAGCGTTCCGCAAGGACGTCCTCGAGATCGACAAGAGCCTGGAAGCGATGATCTGGCGCATCGCCACGCGCTACGCCGAGCTCGGCAACAAGCGGCCGGCATCGTCGCCGGCGGCGCTTTATGCGCTGTTCGACGGCCTGTTCCAGAGCGCGCTGCTCCGGCATCTCGCCGATGACGAGAAGGCCGTGCCCGATCTGCTCGACGAAGTCCGCCGTCTGCTGCCGACGATCTGCTGAGAGAATCGCGAACGATTCAACTCCAACCTCCCCTTGAAAAGGGGAGGTCGCTTTGCTCGCCAGAGCAAAGCGGGTGGGGATTCGCACTCTCCACATACAGCGTCGCCTGCGGCTGACCCCCATCCCGACCTTCCCCCTTTCAGGGGGAAGGAGAAGACGGACCCGTACGGATGGAGCTTCGTAGCCCGGATGAAGCGCAGCGAAATCCGGGATTCGCGCCAGTTGCGAGATTTCCCCGGATTGCGCCTCGCTCCATCCGGGCAACGGAGATTGAAACGATCGCGCATTGATGTGCGCCACCGCGTGGCGCGCAGTCTATGTCTTGGTGACAGTTGCGCGAACGAACTCGCGAATGCGGATGACTACGCCGCGCTCGCCGGCGGCAGCGCGAGCACCGAGTAGATCGCCTGGGCGTCGCGCGAGGCACGCAGCTTCTTGGCGACGTCCTGGTCGCGCAGCAGGCGGGCGATCCGCGCCAGCGCCTTGAGATGGTCGGCGCCGGCGCCTTCCGGTGCCAGCAGCAGGAAGATCAGGTCGACCGGCTGTCCGTCCATCGCCTCGAAATCGATCGGGCGCTCGAGGCGGGCGAAGAAGCCGAACAGCTTCTCCAGCTTGGGCAGCTTGCCGTGCGGAATGGCGACGCCATAGCCGACCGCCGTGGTGCCGAGCTTCTCGCGCTGCAGCAGCACCTCGAAGATGGCGCGCTCATTCTGCCCGGTCAGAGCGGAGGCACGCGCAGCGAGTTCCTGCAGCGCCTGCTTCTTGCTGATGACTTTCAAAGCCGGGAGAATCGCCTCGGGTGCGACCAGATCGGTAATCGGCATTGGGACGTTCCGAGGTGAATGACCGTCAGGTTGCGAAATAGGCTTTACAGCGGCGGCGTCAAGAAGATGAGGTGGGATGCGGGCTTAGCCCGGGTCCGGTTCGCAGGGCTTCTACTCCAACGTATCGGCGGTGCCAACACCTGCGAACCCTGTTCCGCCCCCCTTGTTCCTGGAGGCGGCGGACCATAAGCAGGGCTGGCTTCGGACGTCAATGCCATCTGCCAACTATCCTCAAGGGCTCACCGCCGGCGGATCGACCCAGCCGACATTGCCATCCGTACGGCGGTAAATGATGTTCAACCGGCCGCTGCCGCCATGCTGGAACACCAGGCAGGAGGCGCCGGTCAGGTCGAGCTCCATCACGGCTTCGCTGACCGACAGCCGCTTCAACGCGGTGGTTGCCTCGGCAATGATCACCGGGCTGTATTCGGTGACCTCGTCCTCGTTCTCGGGCGCCTCGATGACGTAGCTCGGCGCGTCGAGCCCGACGCCGTTCAATTCGGCAAGCGCGGCAGTCGCGGCGTAGGTCTTGCGGGCGGAACGATCCTTGAGCCGGCTCTTGTAGCGGCGCAGACGCTTCTCGATCATCAAGAGCGCGGCATCGGCGCTGGCATAGGCGTCGGTGGCATTGGATTCGGCTTCCAGCGTAATGCCGGAATCCAGATGCAGCGCGCAATCGGTTCGGAAGCCGAAGCCATCCTTGCTCAGCGTGATGTGACCCGAATAGTTGCCATCAAAATACTTTCGCAGGACCTCGTCGGTGCGCTCGCTGACGCGCGCGCGAAGCGCCTCGCCGATGCTGATGCTCTTTCCCGAGATTCGAAGGGTCATTTGATGCCTCAATTGCTGGATGCCTCGATCACTCTTGCAGGAGCATGATGCTTGCTTCCGGTTACCTCCCTTTCTGGACGACGCTCGACCTGGAAAGATTGAGACTATCCCGATTTGGCGCGAACGCAACGAGCGCATGGCCCGCTCCGTACCCGGATGGGGTCACGCTCAAGAAGTAACCTAAACGGGGGCTGTATCGCGCGACCGGTCGGACGAGGAGGCAGGGGCCGAAAGGGCATTACCGAGCATGCTCTGTTTGTCACGGCGGCGCTGCACCGAGGATGGTATCCGCATCGCCTCGCGGTACTTCGCAACGGTGCGGCGGGCGATATCAATGCCCGAGGCGCGCAAACGTTCCACGATCGTGTCGTCGGACAGGATTGCCGACGGCGCCTCGCCGTCGATCAATTGCTTGATGTGGTGACGCACCGCCTCGGCCGAATGCGCCTCGCCGCCGTCGGCCGACGCGATCGAGGCGGTGAAAAAATACTTCAATTCAAAACTGCCGCGATTGGTCGCCATGTATTTGTTGGCGGTGACGCGCGACACCGTCGATTCATGCATCTGGATCGCGTCCGCGACCGCCTTCAGATTGAGCGGCCGCAAATGCGCGACGCCATAAGTGAAGAAGCCATCCTGCTGGCGGACGATTTCGGTCGCGACCTTCAGGATGGTGCGGGCGCGCTGATCGAGCGCGCGGACCAGCCAGGTCGCGTTCTGCAGGCAGTCGGTGAAGTACGACTTGTCACCGTCCTTGCGGATCGTCTTCGACAGCTCAGCGTAATAGGTCTGGTTGACCAGAACGCGCGGCAGAGTGTCGCTGTTGAGTTCGACATGCCAGCCGCCGTCGGGACCCGGACGCACATAGACGTCGGGCACCATCGTTTGCGTCCGCGCAGTGCCGAACTTCAGCCCGGGCTTCGGATCGAGCCGGCGGATCTCGGCGATCATGTCGGTGATGTCTTCGTCGTCGACGCCGCAGAGCTTTCGCAAGGCCGCGATGTCGCGCTTGGCGAGCAGGTCGAGATGCTCGACCAGCGCCTGCATCGCCGGATCGTAGCGATCGAGCTCGCGCAGCTGGATCGCGAGGCATTCGCTCAGGTTTCGCGCGCACACGCCCGGCGGATCGAATTTCTGCAACACCGCGACGACCTCGTCGACCGCTTGCTGCGACGCACCGAGCCGCTCGGCGGCCTGGCCGAGATCGGCCGGCAGGTAGCCGGCGTCGTCGACCAGGTCGATCAGATACTGCCCGATCATGCGCTGCGCCGGCGCCGAGAACGCCACCGCGAGTTGTTCGGCGAGGTGGTCGGCAAGTGTCAGCTCGGCGGCCACGAAAGCTTCGAGATTGTACTCGTCGTCGCTGGAGGCGCCGCCGCCCCATTCGGTGTAGACCGATGGCGGTGCATCCTGTGCGGCGCGCGCCGCCGCTTCCGCCGGCTCCTCGGAAAACACGTTGTCGAGGCGGGTATCGAGCGTCTGCTCGATCTCGGCGCGGCTGCCGAGGTCGCGGTTCAGCCATTCCTCCTGGCCGGGCTCGAAGGCGGCCTCGCCGCCTGGGCCGGCGGCCATGTCGGAAACGTCGCCATCGTCCCCATAGCTGCTGGAACCGTCGGAATCGCCGTAGTCCGGCCGCTCCATGGCCGGCTCGCCCGCCACCGGCGGCTCCGGCCCGTCGGCGGCCCGCTCCAGCAGCGGATTGCGCTCCAGCTCTTCCTCGACAAAGGCCGACAGGTCCAGGTTCGACAGTTGCAGCAGCTTGATCGCCTGCATCAGCTGCGGCGTCATCACCAGCGACTGCGACTGGCGGAACTCTAGTCTTTGGGTCAGCGCCATGGAGGCAAGAACGATCCTAAAAGTTGGCTCGATTCTTGCTTATATTAGTCCGAAGCCCTTGTACACGGCTTGACGGATTGGAAAATAGCGCTAGAGGCGGAATTCCTCGCCAAGGTAAAGCCGACGTACATCGGGATCATTAACGATCTCCTCCGGGCTTCCCTCAGTCAAGATTTCACCGGCATAGACGATATAGGCGCGGTCGGTCAGGCCGAGCGTCTCGCGGACATTGTGGTCGGTGATGAGCACGCCGATGCCGCGGTTGGTAAGATGGCGGACGAGATCCTGGATGTCGCCGACCGCGATCGGGTCGATGCCGGCGAACGGCTCGTCGAGCAGCATGTAATTGGGGCGCGTAGCCAGCGCGCGCGCAATCTCGACGCGGCGGCGCTCGCCGCCGGACAGCGCGATCGACGGGCTCTTGCGCAGCCGCGTGATGTTGAACTCGTCGAGCAGCGAATCCAGCTCGTGCTCGCGCTTCTTCTTCGAGGGCTCGACGACCTCGAGCACCGCGCGGATGTTCTGCTCGACCGACAGGCCGCGGAAGATCGAGGCTTCCTGCGGCAAATAGCCGATGCCGAGGCGCGCGCGCTGATACATCGGCAGCTTGGTGACGTCGTGGCCGTCGAGTTCGATCGCGCCGCGATCGGCCTTGATCAGCCCGGTGATCATGTAGAACACGGTGGTCTTGCCGGCGCCGTTGGGCCCGAGCAGGCCGACCGCCTCGCCACGGCGCACATAGATGCTGACGCCGCGCACGACCTGGCGGCTGCCGAAACTCTTTTCCACGCTATGCACAGCCAGATAACCCGGCCGCTTGATGAGCTGCGGCGCGGCGGGCGCGCTGTTCCGGGCCGGCCTCGCACGCGCCGGCGCGGGCGCTGCTGCCGGTTGGGCTCGCGGCAGCTCGACGCCGGGAGCCGACGCGGCGCGCGCCATCGGCGGCGCATCACGCACCGGAGACGTAAGCATCTCGCCGAACTGGTCGTCGAGCGCCGTGATGTCGTCATGCGAGCGCGCAAATCCGGTACTGCGTTTCGCAGAGCGCCGCCGGAACATGCCGAGAAAATCCACCATCCCCGCTTCGCTTCAGCCTCTCACGGTGATCCCGCGACCTTGCCTGCGCATCGATCGATTCGCATGCGACGCCGCAAGCATGAGCCGGAAATCTGAATACCGGCCTTCCCGCGCGACAAAAGCGGACGCATTTTGCGCGGAGATCATGCTCGAACAACACGGCAAAGCGCGATCACCCGCGCCTTGAATGAATGGATGCCCCTGTCCCGGCCAACATAATCCCCTCGAGGCGCATTGTTCGGCCGAGCCGCTGCAGTAGATACAGTCTCGCCCCGCCGGCTTCAACCTCGCGGCCGCAGAATATTATCTAACCAATTGATTCTGCTTGACCTTACGTGAGGCTTACTTGGACTTGCCGCCTGGAATCAGCTGCAGTGGCGACGGGGCCGGGGCTGAGCCGGGGGCGGCCGGCGCGCCGCACTTGCCGCTCTGTCCGCCCGGCGACTGGATGAACAGGCCCTGCACCTTGCCATTGTCGGCTTCGACGCGCGAGACGCCGGTGGTCATGTCGACCAAAAGGCGGTCGCCGCGCAGCACGTTCTGGCACTGGGTCAGCACCACCTGGCTGCCGCCGCCGCCCAGCATCGTGATCAAATTGGTCTTGGTGTCGAAGATCGCGGTCTCGCCGGTGACGACCTGGTCCTTCTGGGTCACGACAACATTGCCCTTGGCCTCCAGCCGCTTGATCGAGGAGGCGCCGCCGGGGCCCGGGGTTGCCGATTGCATCGGCGCGGCGCCCTTGGCGGCTGCACCCTTGGTGCCGGTCGGGGCGGGCGCCGGCGCCTGGGTCGATTTATCCTCGTAGAACACGACCAGCGTCTTCGACGTCATGGTGGTGTCGCCCTGCACGACCTTCACATTGCCGGCGAAGGTCGCCTCCTTTTTCTTGTCGCGCATTTCGAGCGAGGCGGCCTCGATCTGGATCGGCTGGTCGCGGTTCTGCGAGAAGCCCTGCATGGCGTTGGGCACGCCGCTCATCGAGCCCTGCGCGAACGCGGCACTCGCGGCGAAAAGCGCGAACAGGAACGCCGCAATTGCCATGCCGTGCGGAAAACGTCTCATCATCAAAATCATTTCGTGTTGGCGGATTTGCGTGGCTTCGGTGACGGCGGCGGCGGCGGTGGAGCGGGCTCGGCCGGCGGGGCGGCATTGTTGTCGCCGAGCTTGTCGAGATTCATCACGACATTGCCTTCGAACCGCACCAGCTCGCCGCTGTTGTAGATCCGGAGCCTGTCGGCGGTCAGCGTGCCGTCGAGCAGCTTGACGTCGACATGCTCGTCCGACGACACGTTGCCCTTGTTGATGTCGACGAAGGCCTGCGTCAGCCGGGCCTCATAGCCGGTGGACGACTGCAGGAAGATGTCCTGGCGCAGGTCGAGCAGCTGCTTCTTGTTGTCGAAGAAGCCGGTGCGCGCATCCATTGTCACCGTCGACTGATCCTGTTGCGCCACCTTGGCGCGGATCGTCTTCAGCTCGACATGGTCAGGATCGGTGACATCCTGGATCGCCGCCTTGGCCCACATTTCATAAGGCCGTCCGTCGTTGGAGAAGCCGGCGATATGCGGCGCTTCCATCGTGATCTTGGTGCCGGACACGACGAGATTATCCATCTCGAGCGGCAGCTTGGGGATCAGGTCGTGGAACGGATTGAACAGCGCGATGTAGATGACCACGGCCATCGCCAGGCCGACCATCGCTGGCACCGCGACGCGCAGGATCCGCACCATGCGGCTGTGCCGCGCGGCGGCGGCAAAGCGCGCCTCGAGGCCCGTGACATAGGCTGGATTCTGAACCGAATTCACCTGAACTCCAGAGGCGCGAAACTGCCCCTATTCTAGCCGGAGCCGCCCAAATATGCAGCCCGGACCTCGCCTCGCGCCCCCGCACCGGACCACGCGTGAACAGTTTGGCCGAAACGGGGCGGAACTGCCCCGGCCGCGACGAATTCGGCGCGCATCATGAATGGGCGAAAATGTCCTCGGCCTCCCAGCCGTCGAGATCGAGCCTGGCGCGGGCGGGGAGGAAGTCGAAGCAGGCCTGGGCGAGATCTGTCCGTCCCTCGCGCGCGAGCATGACATTCAGCTTGTCGCGCAGCGCATGCAGGTGCAGCACGTCGGAGGCGGCGTAGGCGAGCTGGGCCTCGCTGAGGCTTTGCGCGCCCCAGTCGCTCGACTGCTGCTGCTTCGACAATTCGACGTTCAGCACCTCGCGCACCAGATCCTTCAGGCCGTGGCGATCGGTGTAGGTGCGCGACAGGCGCGAGGCGATCTTGGTGCAATAGACCGGCGTCGGCATCACGCCGAACGTGTTGTAGAGCACCGCGACGTCGAACCGTGCGAAATGGAAGATCTTGGTGATCTTGGGATTGGCGAGCAGCGCCTTCAGGTTCGGCGAATCGGTGTGGCCCTTCGGAATCTGGATCACGTCGGCGGTGCCGTCGCCGTTCGACATCTGCACCACGCAGAGCCGGTCACGGTGCGGATGCAGCCCCATGGTCTCGGTGTCGATCGCCACCGAGTCGGTGTAGCGGGACAGATCGGGCAGGTCGCCGCGGTGCAGGCGGATGGTCATGCTGTCAAAAACCTCGTCGAATCGCCGTCGGAATAAACTACCGTCCAATCCGCCGACAGGCGAGCATGCGCCAGTCTTCGGATCGCACTGGCATCGGGTCCGGTCAGGACCGGACACCAGCAGCGGGAATCCTTAATTGTTCCGGCACGGATAGTTGAGGGTGTACCGCCATTGTGCAGCGGAGACAATGGGTTGCTATCCCCACCACGCGCCCCCACGAGGGCGCGCCATCACTGCCAGCTGACGCGCAGGCCGAAGCGGCCGGTGATGTCCTCGCGATGGAGGCTGTCCACCGAGGTCGTGTAGCCGGCGCTCGCATAGGCGCTGATCGTGCGATTGAGCTGCGCGGAGACGCCGGCACCGACCTCGACGGCGGTGCCGCGGCTTTGCACGCCGATCAGGTCCGTTGTCGCGAACGCGATGCTGCGGTCATTCGCGGCGGTGTGCCAGAGATTGGCCTCGAGATAGGGACGCAGTTCGGCCGTGCCGACGACGAAGGTTGCCGGAATGCGCACGCCGAGCCGCCCGGTCAGCGTATCGGCACTGCCGAGCGCGACGCTCGAGAACATGTCGTTGAAACTGTCGAACGACTGCCGCTGCCAGATCAGCTGCGCCTGCGGCTCGATCGCGAGAAAGCTGTTCAGCGGGATCGGCGCGCCGGCTTCCAGCGATGCAGCGACGCCGGTGCCTGACACCCGCGCGCCGACCTGACGATCCGACTGCGGGCTTGCGCCGTAGAAGCTGCCCATCAGCACGGCGTCGACATACCAGCCCGACGGGCCGACATGGGTCCAGTAGCCGCCGATATTCTGGCTGTCGATCGAGAGCGTGCCGGTGCGGACGTCGTTCAGGCCGAGCGCGAAGCCGTTGATGGTGCCGCTGGCCCAGCCATATGCGTAGAAGAATCCGGCGCGATCATGATGCTCGGGCGCGGACTGGAAGCGCAGGATGTCGACGCCGACCTGCACGCCGGCCATGGTGCCGTCGAAGGCGGGGCTGACCGTGCCGGCCCAGCTCTGCGAGCTGTGCGAGCCGTAGGCACGCGCCCACGCCGCCGGCTGTTCGCCGCCGCTGGTCAGCAAGGCTTGATCGCCCTGGCGCTGATGGAAGGTGCCGAGCGTCGCCAGCCCGAGCTTTTGTGCCACCTGCGGCAGCGCCGAATAGACCGACACCTCTTCACGGTAGAGCTGGACCGGCGCGGCGCCTGCCGGCGGCGGCGTCAGCGACGATAGATCTTCCGCGGGCAGCCCCGGAGGCGGCGGCACCACGTTGGGCGATGAAGGCGGCGCCGGTGCAGGCGCAGCCGGGGGCGCAGGCGAGGCCGTGCCGGGCAACAATGCCGAGCGCAGATACCAGTTGTTGGCGCTGCCGGCGGAGACGCCGCCGCGGAACAGCAGATATTCATGCGCGCCCGCCACGACGGCGTTGGAGAGGCCGAATGCACCCGCAGCCGTGGTGCCGCCGTTGACCGCCTGCACCACCATGATGCCGTCGGCGGTGGTCAACGCGCCCGCGCCGCCGGCATTGGTGACGGTCACCGCGGTCGAGCCCGACGCATTGCCGCCGGAGATGACGAGCCGATCCGACGGCGAACCATCGCCACCGAGCACGGTGCGCAGATAGAGCCCGCCGCCATTGCCGACATAGTTGCCCGCGATCGTCAGGCTGTTCGCCGCGATGGCGCCGCCATTGGTCAGGTTGATGACACCGGCATTGGTGACGGTGATCGGCGGGCCACCCGGAAACGGCGTGATCGACGGATTGGCGCCATTGCCCGCCAGCAGGCTGGTGCCGGCCGCAATCGACACATTGCCGGTCAGCGACGTCTGCAGCGTCAGCGAACCGCTGTTGATGAAGGTGTTGGCGAAGGTGCCGGTGCCGGCCCAGGTCCAGTCATTGCCTTCCATCGTCAGCGTCTGGAATCGCGCAAACGCATTGTCGACCGTGCCGCTGCCTTGCAGCCGCACCTGGTTGCCGCCGCCGCCGCCATCGGCAAGGCCAACGATCTGCGAGCCGGTTTGCAGGATCATCGTCACCGCGCCGCCGCCGCCCGCGAGCGCCGTGCCGCTGTTGCCGGCGATCAGGCCGGCATTGACGATGGTGGTGGCGCCGTTGAGCGTGCGGATCGCGGGCCCCGCCTGGCTGATGATCTTGCCGCCGGCGAGGTTCTCGATGCGGGCGGTGAATGACGATCCGGCGGTGTTGGAGAACACGCCGTCGGCATTGACGCCGCGCGCCTCGATCGTGCCGCTGTTGCGCAGGACGCCGGCATTGCCTTGCATGAACACGGTGTTGTTGGCGGTGCCGCCCGCGTCGCCACCGGTCGTCAGCAGCGTGCCGGTATTGGTGATGGTCGCAAACTGGCCGGCGGAGAAGATCGCACGGGCGCCTGCGCCGGCCGTGGTGATGGTGCCGCTATTGGTGAAGGTGTTGCTGTCGCCGGTCTGCACAAAAAGGCCGTGCGATTGCGGGCCCTGGGTGGTGATCGTCCCGGTATTAATCAGCGTGTTGTTGTTGTGCTGCGTGAGACCGGTGATGGCAAGGCCGCGCGAGGTGCCGTTCTGCGTCGTGATCGTGCCGTTGTTGATCAGCGTGTTGCCGTTACTGCTGGCGGCGATCGCATTGCTGCCGGCGCCCGAGGTCGTGATCACGCCCGACGCGCCGTTGGTGAAGACATTGCCGTTGCCGCTGCCGAAGATGCCGGTGCCACCGCCGCTGATGGTCAGCGTGCCGTTGTTGGTGGCGGCGCTGCTGGAGACAAGGCCGATCGCGGTCGCTCCGGCGCCCGGCGTGATGCCGGCGCCCTGCAGCACGTTCACGGTGACGTTCGAGCTGCCGGCAACGGCCTGCACGCCGGTCGGCGAGGGATTCGGCGCTGCGGTCGAGCAGGTTACCGTCTGCCCGCTCGCTGGCGCGAGACTGTCGCAGGCCGCAAACGCCGGCGACGTGGACAACAGACAACCGCCACCCAAGGCCGTGCACGACAGGATTGCCGCGAGCCGCGAGGAAACCATGCCCCTACTCCACCGTCGGCGCGAAGCCGAGCCCCCGGCCTCGCCGCCATCTGCTACCCCCGCCCCGCTCTCAGCTCCGCTGATCCGCTCCGTTCAAGCTTGAAACGATTTGCAGCGACCTGTTGCGCGGTCGCCACAGACGGAACCATGAGATGCATCAGTACGATTCACATCCTTGACGTGCGTACCCTTCCAAGGTTGTGAAGTACAGCATTCACTCGTTGCAGTTATCGACCGACACAACCGGAAACAATCGCCATGGCGTCTCGGGCGCGCCGCTGTCCCCATTTTCTCGCCAAGTTCGACGTGGCACGCGCCCAGGTCGGGGCCAAGTCATTGCCGCTACGCGTTCGATTTCGAGGGAACTGTTGCCCGCGCGCCCCATGAAATCCGGCCGCGCCCTCCCTATCTGTTGCCGGCCAGCACCGGCCTCCCCAATGAAATGAGCCTTATGTCCGACCAGACCATCGCTGCGCCGATCGACGACGACCAGCAGGAGCGCGGCTTCTCGCGCTACCAATCGTTCCTGATCGCGCTGCTTGCCTTCACGCAATTCACGCTGATCCTCGATTTCATCATCATGTCGCCGCTCGGCGCCATCCTGATGCCGTCGCTGAACATCACGGCTGGGCAATTCGGCGTCGCGGTCTCGGCCTACGCGTTCGCGGCCGGCATTTCCGGCGTCCTCGCCGCCGGCTTTGCCGATCGCTTCGACCGCAAGCGGCTGCTGCTGTTCTTCTATGTCGGCTTCATGCTCGGCACCGTGCTCTGCGCGCTGGCGCAGAATTTTCACGTGCTGCTGCTCGGCCGCATCGTCACCGGCATTTTCGGCGGGGTGATCGGCTCGGTGGTGCTCGCCATCGTCACCGACCTGTTCCCGCTGCAACAGCGCGGCCGCGCCATGGGCGTGCTGCAGACGGCGTTCGCCGCGAGCCAGGTGCTCGGCGTCCCGGCCGGCCTGTTCCTGGCCAATCACTGGAACTGGCACATCTGCTTCGTGGCCATCGTCGGGTTGTCGATTGCCGCGATCGCGGCGATTGCGATCGCGATGCATCCGGTCGATGCCCATCTCAAATTGCAGCACGACAGCAATCCGTTCCGCCATCTGATCGCAACCGTGGGGCAGCCGCGCTACACGCTGGCCTTCCTGGTGACCACGCTGCTCGCGACCGGCGGCTTCATGCTGATGCCGTTCGGCAGCGCCTTCACCGTGCATAATCTCGGCATCGACATCGTCCACCTGCCGACGATCTATCTCGTCTCAGGCCTGTTCAGCATCATCATCGGGCCGCTGGTCGGCCGCGCCAGCGATGCGTTCGGCAAATATCCGACCTTCGCATTCGGCTGCGTGGTGACGGTGATCATGGTGCTGATCTACACCAATCTCGGCCACGTCTCGCTGCTGACCGCGATCGTGGTCAATGTGCTGATGTTCATCGGCATTTTCTCGCGCATGATCCCGTCCCAGGCGCTGATGTCGGCGATTCCCGACGCCAGCCAGCGCGGATCGTTCAGCGCGATCTCGGCATCCGTGCAGCAGCTGTCGGGCGGGCTGGGCTCGGTCTTTGCGGCGGCGATCATCGCGGAAAATCCCGACGGTTCGCTGCTGCACTTCGACCGGCTGGGCTACATCGTCGTCGCAACCACCATTATTTCGATGATCGCGATGTATTTCGTGCAGCGGCCGATCGCGCGCCGCGCGGGCCGGCGGATCGTGTGACGGCAGGCGCCGCTCGTTCCGGCTACACGGGCTGGGACGCAGGCTCGGGCCTGCGCGCCTCCCGGCTGGCCGCCGCGGATGCTTGACCTCCGCGGCTGACGAAGCTCCGCAGCTACATTTGAAGCAAGGTAACGAGAGGAATTGCGCAGAACGCTTTGTCAAGCAAGACCTTGCGAAGGCGCTGCGCAACGCCGCGGAGCTTCGGGTGGTGTTCCACCAGCCGCTTGGTGCGGTCCACCGCGGACATCACTCCGGCGGCCTGTCGGCCGAGCCTGGTGAGCGGAATGAAGCTGTCGAACAATGGCTCGTCGTCCTTGCAGAATAGCCGCTTGTAGTCATGCGAGCCGAAGTCGAAGGCGCGATAGTGCTGGCCGGCAAAATGATGGATGATTTCCTGCATCAAGAGCAGGCCGGGACTGAATTTCGCGCTGCCTGACAAAGTGTAGGTGTTGAACATCGTCGAGAAGCGGTGGCCATCGGCAGCCAAGGCGAAGATCGCGATCACTTCCTCGTCGCATTCGAGCGCATGGATTTCGATGACACGGCCGCCGTGGGACAGCCTTGTCATGCAGGCGGCGCGGATGAATTTCTCCACGGCGTGTTCGGCGAACACATTTGACTGCTTCCGCTCGGCCAACCGCTCCGACTTCACGCGGAAGAACCAGTCGAGCAGGCGGTCGATGTCGGCATCAGCGGAGGCGACGTGATAGCGGTAGCCGGTCAGCTCCAGCAGTTTGCGCTGCTTGAGCTTCATGCGGCGGGAGAGATTGCCGACCAGGTTCACGGCCGTTGCGCCCGGCTCGATTGTGCGCATCGGGCAGTTCAAGACCAGGGGCTCATGAGGCAGCAGCGCCAGCGGGTTCTGCACGCCGCGCCACTGCGCCGGCTGCTGGCGCAACGCCAGCACGTCGACTTTGTCACGCTTGGCGAGCATCGCCATGAATGCGTGGAGATCGGCCTTCGTGGCACCGGAAGCGAACCCGCGCTCCCACAGGCCCATATTGAAGGTTGCGTGCTCGCCCCCCATGAAGCTCGCGCGGCGCACGCCGAAGGCCGTTTGCAGAGCAAGCGGCAGCAAGCCCCGTGCTTGGCCATCGCCGTCACGCGCGATAACGATGAAAGGCGACAGTCCCGCGCGCTCACCGACCTCACGCTGCCACGGGGCGAGGAAGTCGAACCGCTGAAAGGGCGTGATGGAATGACTCGAGTTCTCAAGACTCCGCCAGATCGTCTCGGCGGCGTCGAGATCGTGGACGACGTCGACGGCGGCGATGCGCGTTGCTCGCGCCGTCCGGCTTTCGATCGCGATCATCGCCAAGCTCTGTCGTGGTGTAGTCGCAGCGGGGCTGAGGCCGTCCAGTCGGCGCCGATCTGAGCGTAATTCGATGTCGGGACAAAATTGGCAAAAATGCCGCAGGACGAGAGAACTGGGATTACCTCCATCGTTTATTCGTTGGTCATGAGGCTGTCGTTTCCGTTTCGGATACACCTGCCTTCAGGCTCCATGTTGACAACGGAAGCACGTATTCGGCGGCCACGTGGTCAACACACCGCCACGGTTCATCTCGTGATATCAAGCTGCGATGGCGGATCACTTGGTACAGCCTGGCATTATCGAAATTGCGATCGAGCCCAGGTCGAAGGCCGACCATCAGCGGCTCGAGGCTGCGCTCGCCGACGCCAGCCAGCGCGGATCGTTCAGCGCGATCTCGGCCTCGGTGCAGCAGCTGTCGGGCGGGCTGGGCTCAGTCTCTGCGGCGGCGGCGATCGCCGGCGTTCTCAAATTCCAAGCATCGGCCGACGTGTTCAGCCAATCGCAAACATGTCGGCACGCTCAATGATCAGATCGCGGAATAGTCTCGCGCGGTGCGACATCCAATGCGGGTCAGGATAGACGAGATGCATCGGCAGCGATGGTACCGCATAATCCGGCAGCAGATGAACAAGCCGGCCTGCGGCGATGTGTTCGACGGCGCACCAGCTTGGCAGCACCGCGACGCCGAGCCCCTCAACCGTCGCGAGCGTCATCACGTCGGCGTCGTCGCAGGTCATGGACGGCGCGATCTCGACCACATGGCGGCCGGTCTCGGCTTCGAACGTCCACTGGTTCCGCGGCGACAAGCGCGAATACGTTACGCTCGGCATGCGGCGCAGATGGTCGGGGAGGAGCGGGGCTTGATGCCGTGCGAGCAGTGAAGGGGCCGCCACCAGGAGGCGCTTGATGGTGCCGACGCGCCGCGCCACCAGCGAGCTGGAGTTCAGCATTCCGATCCGAATTGCCAGCTCCGTCCCGGTCTCCACCAGGTCTACGAACTGCTCGGTGAAGCTCACATCGAGCCGCACGTCGGGATAGCGGCGAAGATACTCTGCGAAAATGCCGCGGAAAAAATACCGACCGAACGAGGTCGGCACAGTGATCCGCAAGGTCCCCGACGGACTGCGAACCCGGCTCTGCGCCGGCGTGCTGGCACTTTCCAACAGCGCGACGATGTCCTTGGCGAGCTTGAGCACGCGATCGGCCTCCGGCGTCGGACGAACCTTGCGCGTGGTGCGGACGAACAGCCGGCAGCCGAACTCCGCCTCCAGCAGCGCCACGCGCTTGCTGATGGCCGGCTGTCCGAGGCCCAGATCGCTCGCGGCCTGGCTGAAGCTGCCGGCCTCCATCACGCGAATGAAGGTTTGCAGCGCATCGATCCGATCCATGCATTCCTCCCAGGAATTTGTAATATTCTTATCATTCCCTACATGAGCACAGTCGATCCGGTCTAGCCTCTCGGTAACCAGGGAGGATCAACAATGAACAAATCGATCGGGATCGTCGGCGCCGGAATCGGCGGCCTGCATCTGGCTCTTTATCTGCAACAGCACGGGATCCAGGCGACGGTGCTGACCGACCGCACTCCGGAGCAGTACGCCTCGGCACGGCTGATGAACACGGTCGCCCATCACAGCGTCACCATCGCGCGTGAGAACGAGCTAGGCGTGAACCATTGGGATGACGCGGCCACGATCTACCACCACCACGACCATTTCTTTAATTTCCCAGGCAACGGGCTGCTGTTTCGCGGCGCGTTCAAGAAGCCGAGCCGGGCAGTGGATTACCGCATGTACCTGCCCGCTCTGATGAAGGATTTCGAGCATCGCGGCGGCAGCATCGAATATGCCAGCATTCAGGACGACGACATCCCGGCTCTGGTTTCACGCTTTGACCTTCTCGTCGTGTCGACCGGCAAGGGTGCGCTCGGGCGAATGTTCGCCCATCGGCCGGAGTTGTCCCCCTACAGCCAGCCACAGCGCCTGCTCTGCGTGGGACTCTATGACGGCGTCGATCACGGCAGCCCGGACGGTGACGACCCGCGCGGTGTCACGCTCTCGGTGTCACCCGGACATGGCGAGATGATCGTCATTCCGACGCTGTCATTTAGCGGCATGAAGACAGCGCTCCTGATGGAGAACATTCCCGGCGGCGACATGGCCGATCTGGTCTCGCTGAACTACGACGCGGACCCTGCAGCCTTTCGCCAGACAATTCTCGACAAGCTGGAAAAGCATCATCCGCACACCTACAACCGGATCGATACCCATCGCTTCGGGCTTGCCCAGCCGCTCGACCTGCTGCAAGGCGCAGTGGTGCCGACCGTGCGGCAATCGTCGGTCGCCTTCGATGGCGAGAAATTCGCCGTCGCGCTGGGCGATGTCCATTCAGTGGTCGACCCGTTGATGGGCCAAGGCGCCAACATCGCCTCCTACGCCGCCTTCGAACTCGGCAAGGCGATCGTGGAAACGGTGGCCTTCGACGCTCGCTTCGTTGAGGAGGTGGATCGCGCCCGCGAAAATCGCGTGTTCGCGGCTGCGCGCTGGACGAATCTGATGCTGCGGCCGCCGTCCGAGGCGATGGGTCGGCTGATCCTCACCATGGCGCAGGACCGAGAACTCTGCGACGAGTTCACCGATAATTTCAACTACCCGGAGCGCCAGTGGGATCGCGTCGCGACCGACAAGCGCATCCACGCTTGGATCGACAGGCGCGCGCCGCTCGCCGCCTGACGCAACAATGATCGCGAGCCGGCCGTACGGTCCCACTTGCACCAGGCAGCTGCCTGCCGACAAACCATCGCTCGAGCCACACGCCGAAAGGCGCGACCTCTTGCCGTTTCGCCATGGAGCGCTATCGATGAACCCGCATCCCGATCCGGCGAGCTTCCGGGAGGCCGCTGCGCGCTTCCCCACAGGCGTGACAGTCGTGGCGAGCATCGACCGCGACGGCACTCCGGTCGGCATGACGGCCAACAGCTTCACAACCGTCTCCACCAAACCGCCGACCGTGCTGGTGTCGGTGATGCGAGGGCGGACCTGGCAGGCGATCATGGATTCGAAGCGTTACGCCGTGAATGTCCTTCACGCGGAAGATCTCGCACTCTGCGCGCACTTCTCCGGCAGACCGCGGGCCGAAGGCTCGCCATCGCTGGTCAAACGGGAAGAGTTTCCAGTCCTGCCGCAAGCGATCGCCCAGTTCGCTTGCGACGTGGTCCGGTCAATTGACGTCGCCGACCACACGCTATTCATTGGCGAGGTCCGCTGGTGCCGGCAGCGAAACGGTTCCCCGCTCGCCTTTTATTCCAACCGATTCTGCAACGGGCTCGGTGCGGCGATCATGCCCGCGGAGACGATCGCCTATCCCGCCGACGGATGGGCGATCTAAGGCGAAGCGCGAAGCCTTCGCGCGACGAGCCCTGGAGAACCCGAAATCTGCAGCACACTGGAGCGGTGGCCCCACGGGCGAACGATCGCGAGCGCCAGCTGAGCAGGATGCCTGCTAAGCTCGTCTCAAAAACCCGTCCTGAGGTGCTGGAATGAAGATCGGGGACAGAGTCGAAGTCATGGCGATTCCGGATGCGCTACCGGAGCACATGGGAACGCAGGCGCTCTTCATGAAGTGCCTCGGCCGCCATTTTCCGATCGTCGATCTCAAGGGACATCTGGTCGAGCTCGAAGTCGGCGAGGTCCTCGGGGGAGCCAAGCTACATGCACTCCATTTGGATCGAACGGGATTACGTCCGTCTTGCCTGACGGAGGAAATGCGCAAACGGTCGCGTAACGGAAACCGAGGCCGATGTAGCTAGGTTGGGCGGCGGTATCATCGCCATCTCACCAGCTCTCGCTGGGTTACGGCTTCGCCGCACCCCCTCCGGATACTGAGCGATTTCAATCGCTTAAAAAGGGGGTGGTGCCCAGGAAAGGACTCGAACCTTCACGGCCGTTAAGCCACTGGCACCTGAAGCCAGCGCGTCTACCAATTCCGCCACCTGGGCATGTGGAGCGGCTTAGTAAGGATCGGTTGCGCGCTTGTCAAATTCGCGATTGGAAATTCAAATACCCTGTACAGGATAAGGCCGATGGCGTATCGCCAGACGGTTAACCCACGTCAATCGCTCTCGAATCCCACAGGAATCACCCCATGGCATCGAACCTGGACACGCTGGTCACGGTCTTCGGCGGATCGGGTTTTCTGGGGCGGAACGTGGTCCGGGCGCTCTGCAAGCGTGATTACCGCGTCCGAGTCGCGGTGCGGCGGCCTGAACTGGCCGGCCACCTGCAGCCGCTCGGCCGTGTAGGGCAGATTCATGCCGTCCAGGCCAATGTGCGCTACCCGGCCTCGGTCGAGGCGGCGATGCGTGATTCGCATATCGCCATCAACCTGGTCGGCATCCTGGCCGAGGGCGGCGGGCAGAGCTTCGATGCCGTGCAGGTGAAGGGCGCCGAGAGCATCGCCAAGGCGGCGGCCGCTGTCGGCGGGCGGATGGTCCACGTCTCGGCGATCGGGGCCGACGCGGATTCGCCCTCGAGCTATTTCCGCGCCAAGGCCGAGGGCGAGGCGGCGGTGCTGGCGGCCTTGCCACATGCCACCATCATGCGGCCGTCGCTGCTGTTCGGACCCGAGGATCAGTTCACCAACCGCTTTGCGGCGCTGGCACGGATGTCACCGGTGCTGCCGCTGGTCGGCGGCGGGGTCAACACGGTGCAGCCGGCCTATGTCGGCGACGTCGCGGTCGCCGTGGCCAATGCCGTGGACGGCAAGGCGAAGCAGGGCGCAGCTTACGAGCTCGGCGGGCCGGAAGTGCTGACCATGCGCGAGGTGATGCAGATCATCCTCAAGATCACCCAGCGCGATCGCATGCTGGCGCCGCTGCCGTTCGGCCTCGCCAAGTTCCAGTCGTACATCCTGCAGTTCGCGCCGGGGCCGTTCACTCTGACGCCGGACCAGGTCGAGATGCTGCGTTCGGACAATGTGGTGTCCGACGCCGCCAAGGCCGCCGGCCTGACCTTCGCGGGCCTCGGCATCTCGCCGGATTCGATGGAAGCGATCGCCCCGCAATATCTCTGGCGCTTCCGCGCCACCGGCCAGTTCCAGAAGAAGAGCGCGTAGGCGTTACCACGGAAAGACTCCGCCCCCTCTCCCGCTTGCGGGGGAGGGTTGGGGTGGGGGTTTCACCGCAAAACAACTCTCTTGGTGTGGAGAGAGCCCCCACCCGGATTGCATCTACGATGCAATCCGACCTCCCCCGCAAGCGGGAGAGGTGAAGACCGCTGACGCAGTGAGAGCTGTTCCTTACCGTCCCATCGCCAGCGCGATCAGGCCGAGCGTGCCGACGATCACACGCCACCAGGCGAAGAAGGTGAAGCCGCGGCGGGTGACGAAGTTGAGGAACGCCCGCACCACGATCATCGCCGTGATGAACGACACCACGAAGCCGACCGCGATGACGCTGAGATTGTCGGAGGTGAAGTCGGCGCGGTTCTTGTAGAAGTCATAGGCGAACGCGCCGACCATGGTCGGGATCGCGAGGAAGAACGAGAACTCCGCTGCCGAGCGCTTGTCGGCGCCGAGCAGCATCGCCGCCACGATGCTGGCGCCCGAGCGCGACACGCCGGGAATCATCGCCAGGCACTGCGCGACGCCGATCCAGAAATACATCAGCAGCGGGAAGCGCGTCGCATCGTCCTCGTACACTTTGAGATCGAGCTGATCGACCCACAGCAGCACGGCGCCGCCGACGATCAGCGTGAAGCAGACCACCCACGGATTGAACAGGAACTCCTTGATGTATTTTCCGGCGATCAGGCCGATCACGACGGCGGGCAGGAATGCCACCAGCACGCCGATCACGAAGCGGCGGTCGTCGGGATTGGTGAACATGCCGAGCGCGACGCGCCACAATTTGACGAAGTAGAGCGCGAGGATCGCGAGGATCGCGCCGAGCTGAATCAGGATCGCAAAGCTCTTCCAGAAATTGCCTTCGCCGAGATTGAAGAAGCGCTCCGCAAGCAGCAGGTGGCCTGTCGAGGAGACCGGCAGGAACTCCGTGACGCCCTCGATGATGCCGAGAATCACCGCCCGCAGCATATCCGTCATCATGTTGTGGCCTGCCCTGTGTGGAAAACGGGATTCTTCTCGCTTATTCGCACATTGGCCGCAATCGCAAAAAATCGTCAAACAATGGGTTACCCGGCCGATTTGCTGAGCTATAGCGTTTTTGTGACCCGCACCATCTGCGGGGATGGCTACCGGTTTGCGTGCTGACGCGACATAGAGACGACCGGAACTGGCCTGGCCAAAGCACAGGTCCAGGCCGCACAGGTTGATGATTTCTTAAGCGCCGCGAAACTACCAAGGGCTTCATGTATACGCTGTATCACCATCCGTTCTGTCCGCATTCGCGCTTCATTCGGCTCGTGCTCGGCGAGTATGGGCTCGATTTGCGCCTTGTGGAGGAACGGGTGTGGGAACGGCGCGAGGCGTTCCTGGCGCTCAATCCGGCGGCCACCACGCCGGTGCTGATCGCCGAGGGCTTTCCACCGATCCCGGGTGCGCCTGTGATCGCCGAATATGTCGACGAGGCGCATGGCCTCGATGCCGGCGATCGGCGGCTGTTGCCGACCTCGACGGCCGAGCGCGTCGAGGTGCGCCGGCTGATGGCGTGGTTCAACGAAAAATTCTTCGAGGAAGCCTCCAACCCGCTGGTGACCGAGCGGATCTACAAGCGCTTCATGAGCGAGGACAACGGCGGCGGTCCGCCGGCCCCCGACGTCATGCGCGCCGCCAAGGTCAATGTGCGCTATCATCTGAGCTATATCGGCTGGCTGGCGAAGACGCGGAACTACCTCGCCGGCGACCGCCTCACCTACGCGGATCTCGCCGCCGCGGCGCATCTCTCGGCGATCGACTATCTGGGCGACGTGCCATGGAGCGAGGACGACGCGGCAAAGTCGTGGTACGCGCGGGTCAAATCCCGCCCGTCGTTCCGCCCGCTGCTCAGCGAATGGCTGGCGGGGGTGCCGGCGTCGCGCACCTATGTGGACCTCGACTTCTGAACCCGGCGGTCAGGCTCTCCCCTTCCGATCTCAAGGCGGCGCTGCAGCGCGAGGCCCGCGCGCTCGGCTTCGATGCCATCGGCTTCACCGCGCCTGACGCGACGAGCGAGGCCGGAAAATATTTCCTCGAATTCCTCGGCTCCGGCGGCCATGGCGACATGGACTGGCTCGCGGCCAATCCGGAGCGGCGCGCCGATCCGCGCGTGCTGTGGGGCGGCGTGCGCTCGATCATCATGCTCGGCGTCAATTACGGGCCGGACGACGACCCGCTCGACATCCTCGCGCGCCGGTCGCATGGCGCGATCTCGGTCTATGCGCAGGGCGACGACTATCACGACGTGATCAAGAAGCGGCTCAAGGTCCTGGCGCGCTGGCTCGCCACCATCACCGGCGACGAGGTGAAGGTGTTCGTCGACACCGCCGCGGTCATGGAGAAGCCGCTCGCCCAGGCGGCCGGCATCGGCTGGCAGGGCAAGCACACCAATCTCGTGTCGCGCGAATTCGGCTCGTGGCTGTTTCTCGGGGCGATCTATTCGGCGACCGAGCTGCCGCGCGATGATGCCGAGGCCGATCATTGCGGCAGCTGCCGCGCCTGCCAGGACATCTGCCCGACCGCAGCGTTCCCCGCGCCCTACAAGCTCGATGCGCGGCGCTGCATCTCGTATCTGACGATCGAGAACAAGGGTCCGATTCCGCACGAATTCCGCAAGAGCATCGGCAACCGCATCTATGGCTGCGACGATTGCCTCGCGGTGTGTCCGTGGAACAAGTTCGCGCAAGCGGGGCGCGAGCAGAAGCTCGCCGCGCGCGATACGTTGCGGGCGCCGGCGCTCGCCGATCTCGCACGGCTGGATGATGCCGCCTTCCGCGCTCTGTTCACGAAGTCGCCGGTCAAGCGCATCGGCCGCGACCGCTTCATCCGCAATGTGCTGATCGCGATCGGCAACTCCGGCGATGCAAGTCTTGCCGGCGAAGCGCGGCGTTTGCTCGACGATGCGAGCCCGCTGGTGCGCGGCGCCGCGGTGTGGGCGCTGTCGCAGCTGATCACGCGCGATGCGTTCGCCGCGCTGGCGTCGCGGGCCGGCGGCGAGCCCGACGTCACGGTGCAGCAGGAGTGGCGCGCGGCTCTGTCCCCTCATCCTGAGGAGCGCGCAGCGCGTCTCGAAGGATGAGGCCACAGACCGGGCCTCATGGTTCGAGACGCCGCTACGCGGCTCCTCACCATGAGGGTGAAGAGTCTTGATTTCATCGCGCTGTTCCCGTCATGGTCGCGCGCCATGACAAACCAGCCCTTCTTCACCAGGCACGGCGACGGCTTCATGCCGACACCAGTTGCGAACGGACCGTGGAGTCCGGAATCCCTGCACGGCCGCGTCGTGATCGGCCTGCTCGCCTTCGTCATCGAGGAGCGCCACGGCTCCGACGATTTCGTCCCCGCCCGGCTGACCGTCGACATGTTCCGGCTGCCCAACATCACGACGCCGATCGAGGTGACGACCAAGCTCGTGCGCGACGGCATGCGCATCAAGATGATCGAGGCCGAGTTTGTCTCCGGCGGCACCAGCATGGCGCGCGCCTCCTGCCAATTGTTGCGCAAGACGGAAAATGCCCCCGGCAATGTGTGGTCGCCGCCGAACTGGCAGGTGCCGGCGCCGGCGGAGATTCCGAAGCCGACCGATCCGAGGCTCGGCATGAACGGCAAATGGGAGACGCGGCCGATCGTCGGTCACATGGGCTCGCTCGGCGAGCGACGGCTCTGGATGAGCGAGGTGCGCGAGCTCGTCGCGGGCGTGAAGATGACGCCATTCGTCCATGTCGCGACCGGCGCGGATTTCGCCAGCCCCTTCGCCAATGCCGGCGACCAGGGCCTCGGCTACATCAACAGCGACGTCACGATCTATCTGCATCGTTTGCCGGTGACCAACTGGATCGGCTTCGAGGTCGTCAACCACCACGCCACGGACGGCATCGCGATCGGCGAATGCTGGCTCTATGACGAGAAGGGCCCGATCGGCACCTCCACCGTGGCGGCGCTCGCCCAGCGCAAGCCGATGACCAATCCGCCACCGCCGTAATTCTTCGCCGTCATTCCGGGGCATCGCGCAGCGATGAACCCGGAATCTCGCGCCAACACTTCTGGATTCCGGGTTCGCGCTTCGCGCGCCCCGGAATGACGTCAAACCAGATGCCGCTGCATCTCCGGCCGCGCTTTCAGCTCCGCGCCCTGCTTGCCGACGATCTTGGCGATGCGCTCCGGCGCGAAGTTCAAATCGACGAACGCCGGCGCGGTGTTGGCGACCTCGTGGTACTCCGTGATCTTGCCGTCGCGCAGCCGCATGATCGCGACGCCCTCGAACATCGCGCGGGCCCCCTTGGCTTCCGGCAAGGTCGAGCGGTAGCTGAACGTGTAGCGCGCATAGAGCGTTGCGCCGTCACTGACGGGATCGTGCATCACCCAGCGGAAATCGGTCGCAGTGCGGTAGAACCAGTCGTCGATCATCTCGGCGATTTTGCCGTGGCCCTTGAAGGCACCGTAGAACACATCGTGATAGACGCCGTCCTCGGTGAAGAGATTCGCAAAGGCCTTGCCGTTGCGTTGCTCGACCGCGTCGCAGAACGCGCGCAGCATTGTCGTGGTGTCCATTGGCGTCTCCCTCGCGTGCGGCCATCCTTCGAGGCTCGCTTCGCTCGCACCTCCAGCGACAAAGGCAAAGCCTTTGCGCAGGATGACGTCTTTCTCCGTAGCCGTCACCCCCGCGCAACGGCGAAGCCGTTGTCGCTGGAGGAGGCCGCGAAGCGGCCGTCTCGAAGGGCGGGGCGTGGCTAGATCTCCGCCACCGCGGCGATGATCCGGGCGATGTCCTGCGGCCGCGAGAGGCGGTGGTCGCCGTCCTGGATCATGGTGAGCACGACGTCCTCGGCCGGCAGGCGGTGCACCAGCGCGAAGGCGTGCTTCCACGGCACGTCGGGATCCTGCGCGCCCTGCAGGATGCGCACCGGGCAACCGACGTCGATCTTGCTGCCGAGCAGCAGGTGGTTGCGGCCCTCCTCGATCAGGTTGCGGGTGATCGGATAGGGCGTGCCGTCGCCATATTCGGACGGACGCAGCCACATGCCATTGGCCTCGATCTCGGCGCGGACCTCCGGCGAGAACGCCTTCCACATCAGCTCCTCGGTGAAGTCGGGCGCCGGCGCGATCAGCACGAGGCCGGCGAGCTGTGCTTTCCCGTTCCCGCGCCTGGCGATCTCACGCGCAAGCAGCAGCGCCATCCAGCCGCCCATCGAGGACCCGATCACGACCTGCGGCCCGTTGCAGAACTGCGAGAACACGGCCACGCTCTCCTCGAGCCAGCGGCCGATGGTGCCGTCGGCGAACTCGCCGCCGGATTCGCCATGCCCGGAATAGTCGAACCTGACCGAACTGCGGCCGTGCTCGGCCGCCCACGCATCGAGCGCCAGCGCCTTGGTGCCGGCCATGTCGGACTTGAAGCCGCCGAGCCAGAACAGCCCCGGCGCGCCACTTGCGCTGCCGGGATCGCTGCCGGCACGGGCCCGCACAGCGATCCGGCGCGCCTCGCTGCCCTCGCCGACCTCGATGAAGGCAGGTTCCTGTTCCGATGCGGCGGTTTGGCTCATGGTTCGGTCACTCGCGTGTCAGACATCCGCTTTTCAATTGTCGCGCAGCACCGGTCAACGGCTGCAAGCCCCGTCTTGCGGAGCAGACGCGCCCGCTATATGTGCCGGGCGTGGCCAAAATGCCTCGCAATTGGCGGTTTTGCCGCTTAAAGAAGCGAGTTCGCTTGCCCGTCGCAGCATCTTGCTTCAAAATATCCGCCTTCCCTTTCACAACTTTGGAGAGTTACCCATTCGCCGTCCCAATAGAGCCCCGCCCACAGTCGCCAAAGAAGGGCCGCGCACCAATGACGAGATTCGCAACGCACAGATCCAGCTGATCGATGCGGAGGGTGTCAATCAGGGCACCGTAGAAACCATGGTGGCCATCAAGATGGCCATGGAAGCCGGCATGGATCTCGTCGAGATTTCGCCGAATACCAGCCCTCCCGTCTGCAAGATCATGGACTACGGGAAGTACAAGTATTCCGCGCAGAAGAAGGCTGCCGAAGCTCGCAAGAAGCAGAAGGTCGTCGAGATCAAGGAGATCAAGCTCCGCCCGATGATCGACGATCACGACTATGACGTGAAGATGCGCGCGATGCAGCGCTTCTTCGAGGAAGGCGACAAGGTCAAGATCACCTTGCGCTACCGCGGTCGTGAGATGGCGCACCAGGAGATCGGCACCAAGCTGTTGGACAAGGTGAAGGCCGACGTCGCCGAATTCGCCAAGGTCGAGCAGGACGCGAAGTTCGAGGGCCGCCAGGTCGTGATGGTGCTGGCGCCACGCTAGTTCGAATTTGTCGCTTTGTTGAAATGAAATGGCCCGTCAGGCGATCTGGCGGGCTGTTTCGTATCTCGGGCGCCCCTTATGGCGCGGTGGTGCCAACCTCCCCTTGAAAAGGGGAGGTCGATTTGCTCGCCAGAGCAAAGCGGGTGGGGATCTACTCTCTCCACGAGCAGCGACGCCGCGGCCGACCCCCATCCCGGCCTTCCCCCTTTCAGGGGGAAGGGGAAGACCGATCCGCCCCGATTCCCCGCTGCAAACGTTGCAAAACCGCCGATCCTCTGTCATAAGCCGGGCCTTCGCCGCCCGGCTGATCAAGGGCTGCCGTGGCGACGGTTCGTGCAGGTTCTTTCAATTCGGAAAAAACCTTAGCACTTTCAACGCTCTAACGAGCATTTTAGCCGGCCGGACGCCTCTCGGGGCGATTTTCGTGCTGTGCGACAGGAGAGCCAAATGCCCAAGTTGAAGACCAAGTCGGGCGCTAAAAAGCGCTTCAAGGTGACTGCCACTGGCAAAGTCATGCACGCCCAGCGCGGCAAGCGCCACGGCATGATCAAGCGGACGAAGAAGCAGATCCGTCAGCTGCGCGGCACCCGCGTGCTGTTCAAGACCGACGGCGACAACGTCAAGAAGTACTTCTTGCCGAACGCCTGATCGCACCGATCCGCTTGAACCCTCGCCGCGACTGCGCGGCGCCCCGTCACCTCTTCCAGATCAAGGATTTCCGTCATGTCTCGCGTCAAACGCGGTGTGACCGCTCACGCCAAGCACAAGAAAGTCTACAAGGCCGCCAAGGGCTATTACGGCCGCCGCAAGAACACCATCCGCGTCGCCAAGCAGGCCGTCGAAAAGGCCGGCCAGTACGCCTTCCGCGACCGCAAGCGCAAGAAGCGCACCTTCCGCGCGCTCTGGATCCAGCGCATCAACGCCGCGGTCCGTCCGTTCGGCATGACCTACAGCGTGTTTATCAACGGCCTCTCCAAGTCGGGCGTCGTCGTCGACCGCAAGGTGTTGTCGGATCTCGCGATCCACGAGCCGGTTGCGTTCCAGGCGATCGCCGAGAAGGCCAAGGCCGCGCTGGCCGCCTGATCCTGGCGGGCGGCCCTAACGCGATTTGGGGCCCGCCTTCAGCGCCTTCTGCGAATAGCGCTGGGCGACGATCGCCCGGCAGAACGCCGTGAACGAGCGGTACATGGTGCCGCTTTCGTTGTCGTATTTGTGGTCGCAGCGCTTGAGCTGGCCGGCATAGGCCTTCTTCTGCGACGCTCCGAGGCCGGACAGGAAGTCCCCCTCGCACCTCTTCTCGACCACGGCGCCGAACTGGACGTCTCCGCTGGCGCCGTATTCGCACGCCTCGAAGATCTTCATCGCGCGGTTGCAGCTCGGCGCCTTCTGAAGCTCCGCGATGATGTCGTCCATCTGGGTCGATTTGGCGGGGCATTCCTCGGTCGCGGCATGCACGGTGGTGAGCATCAACAGCACCGCCGGCACAGCCAGGCAAGATCGCAGCAACATCGCGTGGGCCTCCTTGAACTCCCCCTTGGGTAGCCCGGCCTCCGCGCGGGGTTCAATGCTGCCGGCCATCGGCCCGAAATGACCGGCTTTTTGCTTGACGTTACCGCCTTCGGGCGGCGACAACCCAGCCGAATTTTGGCGCATGGTCCCCGGTTCGGGTAGCGGTACTTCCCACCAGATCGTGCTCCGCTCAAGCGCAGGAATTGACCGTGTCCGACCTCGCAACGCTCGAACAATCCATCCTCGACCAGATCGCCTCAGCCGCTGACGAGGCCGCCCTCGAGGCGGTCCGCGTCTCGGCGCTCGGCAAGAAGGGCTCGATCTCGGCACTCCTTGCGACCCTTGGAAAAATGTCGCCGGAGGAGCGCAAGACCGAAGGCGCGAAGATCAACCTCGCCAAGGATGCGGTGACGCAAGCGCTCGCGGCCAAGCGCGACGTGCTGAAAGCAGCCGCGCTCGATGCGCGCCTCGCCGCCGAGACCATCGACGTCACGCTGCCGCTGCGCGAGGCGCCGGCGGAGACCGGCCGGATCCATCCGCTGAGCCAGGTCTGGGACGAGCTCACCACGATCTTCGCCGACATGGGCTTTGCGGTCGCCGAAGGTCCCGACATCGAGACCGACGACTACAACTTCACCAAGCTGAACTTCCCGATCGGCCATCCGGCGCGCGAGATGCACGACACCTTCTTCTTCAACCCGAAGGAGGACGGCTCGCGCATGCTGCTGCGGACCCACACCTCGCCGGTGCAGGTGCGTACCATGCTGACCCAGCAGCCGCCGATCCGCGTGATCTGCCCGGGCCGCACCTATCGCATCGATTCCGACGCGACGCACACGCCGCAGTTCCATCAGGTGGAGGGCCTCGTGATCGACAAGGGCTCGCATCTCGGCCACCTCAAATGGATCCTGCACGAATTCTGCAAGGCGTTCTTCGAGGTCGACCACATCAACATGCGGTTCCGGCCGTCGTTCTTCCCGTTCACCGAGCCGTCGCTCGAGGTCGACATCCAGTGCCGCCGCGACAAGGGCGAGATCCGCTTCGGCGAGGGCGAGGACTGGCTGGAGATTCTCGGCTGCGGCATGGTGCACCCCAACGTGCTGCGCGCCTGCGGCCTCGATCCCGACGTTTACCAGGGTTTTGCCTGGGGCATGGGCATCGACCGCATCGCGATGCTGAAATACGGCATCGCCGACCTGCGCCAATTGTTCGACAGCGACGTGCGCTGGCTCAACCACTACGGCTTCAAGCCGCTCGACATCCCGTCGATCGCGGGAGGGCTGAGTACGTGAGTCAGGTTCTCCTTGACCTACGTCGCGCTCTCTCCGACAGCGCGACGTCTTTCCGAGCAAGTGGCTTGCCCCTCTCCCCAACCCTCCCCCGCAAGGGGAGAGGAAGCCCTACCGCCGTCGCAAGCACGCTAGTCAACACCAACAAGAACCGAGGCATGCAGCCGTGAAGTTCACCCTCTCCTGGCTGAAGGAACATCTCGAGACCGACGAGCCGCTCGAAAAGCTCGCCGACAAGCTCACCATGATCGGGCTCGAGGTCGAGAACATCGAGGACAAGGCGAAGGCGCTCGCGCCGTTCACCATCGCGCGCGTGATCTCGGCCGAGCAGCATCCGAATGCGGACCGGCTGCGCGTCTGCATGGTCGACACCGGCGACGGGGCTGAGCCGGTGCAGGTGGTGTGTGGCGCGCCGAATGCGCGAGCCGGGCTGATCAGCGTGTTCTCGCCGCCCGGCACCTATATCCCCGGCAAGAACATCACGCTCGGCGTCGGCACCATCCGCGGCGTCGAGAGCCGCGGCATGCTGTGCTCTGCAGCCGAGCTGCAGATCTCCGAGGATCACGACGGCATCATGGAGCTGCCGGCGGACGCGCCGCTCGGCAAGGGCTATGCCGACTGGGCCGGGCTCGGCGATCCCACCATCGAGATCAATTTGACGCCGAACCGGCAGGACTGCACCGGCGTGCACGGCATCGCGCGCGATCTGTCCGCCGCCGACATGGGCAAGTTCAAAGACCCCGGCATCAGGCCGATCAAGGGCGAATTCCCCTGCCCGGTCCAGGTCAAGGTGGAAGACGCCACGCTGTGCCCGGGCTTCGCGCTGCGGCTGGTGCGTGGCGTGAAGAACGGCCCGTCGCCGGAATGGCTGCAGAAGCGGCTGACCTCGATCGGGCTGCGCCCGATCAACGCGCTGGTCGACATCACCAACTTCATGACCTACGACCGCGCCCGCCCGCTGCACGTGTTCGACGCCAAGAAGGTGCAGGGCAACCTCACCGTCCGGCGCGCGAAAGACGGCGAGACGCTGCTCGCGCTCGACGGCCGCACCTACACGCTCGACAGCAACATCTGCGTCATCGCCGATGAGCACGGCGTCGAATCGCTCGCCGGTATCATGGGCGGCGAGGCCTCGGGCTGCGATGATAACACCACCGACGTGCTGATCGAATCGGCGCTCTGGAACGAGATCAACATCGCGCAGACCGGCCGCAAGCTCGGCATCAATTCGGACGCGCGCTATCGCTTCGAGCGCGGCGTCGATCCGGCCTTCATGGTGCCCGGGCTCGAGCTCGCGACCAAACTGGTGCTGGAGCTGTGCGGCGGCACGCCGTCCGAGAACGTCGTGGTCGGCAAGCAGTTCGGCGAGGATCGCGTCATCGATTTCCCGCTCAGTGAAGTGAAGCGCCTCGCCGGCATCGAGGTGCCGCTGGTCGAGGTGAAGCTGATCCTCACCCGGCTCGGCTTCATGCTGGCCGGCAACGGCCCCGTGGTGAAGATCGCGATCCCGTCCTGGCGCACCGACGTGCACGGCAAGGCCGACATCGTCGAGGAGATCGTGCGCATTGTCGGCGTCGACAAGGTGCCGATGACGCCGTTCGAGCGCGGCGAGGAGCCGCGCAAGCCGGTGCTGACGCCGATGCAGCTGCGCACCCGCCGCGCCAAGCGCGCGCTCGGCGTGCGCGGCATGGTGGAAGCCGTGACCTGGTCGTTCATCACCAATGACGCGGCAAAACTGTTCGGCGGCGGCCAGAGCGAGCTCGTGCTCGCCAACCCGATCGCGGCCGATCTCTCCGACATGCGGCCGAGCCTGCTGCCCGGCCTCGTCGCGGCGGCTCAGGCCAACATCAACCGCGGCTATCCTGACGTGGCGCTGTTCGAGGTCGGCCAGGTGTTCCGCGGCGACCGCCCGGAGGACCAGCTGGTCGCCGCCTCCGGCGTGCGCCATGGCTTCGCCTCGTCGAAGGGGATCGGACGGCACTGGACCGGCTCGGCTGTGGCGGATGCGATGGATGCCAAGGCCGACGCCTTCGCCGTGCTGGCGGCCGCCGGCGCGCCGATGCAGGCGCTGCAGATCGTCCCCGGCGGTCCGGCCTGGCTGCATCCGGGGCGCTCCGGAACCATCCAGATCGGCCCGCAGAATGTGCTCGGCACTTTCGGCGAGCTGCATCCGCGCGCGGCCGAGGCGCTCGGCGCCGACGGCCCGATGATCGTGTTCGAGGTGATCCTCGAGCGCATCCCGCAAGGCAAGCAGAGGGCGACGCGCGCCAAGCCGGTGCTGGAACTCTCGGCATTCCAGCCGGTGTCGCGCGACTTCGCCTTCATCGTCGACCGCGGCGTCAAGGCGGGCGACATCCTCCGCGCGGCGCAGAATGTCGACAAGAAGCTGATCACCGATGTGACCGTGTTCGACGTCTACGAAGGCAAGGGCATCGATCCCGACAAGAAGTCGATCGCGATCGCGGTAACGATCCAGCCGCGCGAGAAGACCATGACCGACCAGGAGATCGACGCGGTCGCGGCCAAGGTCGTCGCCGAGGTGACCAAGAAGACCGGCGGCACGCTGCGTGGGTGATGTGAACCACAGGCGGTCTATTGCACCGTCACCCTGAGGAGGCCGCGTAGCGGCTGTCTCGAAGGGTCGACGGCCCCGTCTGTGGCCGTGCATCCTTCGAGGCTCGCTCCGCTCGCACCTCCAGCGACAAAGGCGAAGCCTTTGCGCGGGGATGACGGTCCGACCGAAGTGCCGTTGCGTTAGAACCGTAGTGCGGGCGGGCACGCCGGACAGCAAATCGAACCTCACTTCCAGCCCCCGCATGACCTCCTTCAGCCTGATCCCCTCCGACATCTCGACCAGCATCGCGCTCGCGATCTGTGCGATCGCCTTCGTGTCGGGGACGGCGCGCGGCTTCTCCGGCTTCGGCTCGGCGCTGATCTTCATGCCGCTCGCGAGCAGCGTCGCGGCGCCGCGGCTGGTGGCGGCGCTGCTGCTGATCATCGACTTCATCGCCGCCACGCCGCTGCTGCCGAACGCCTGGACCCATGCCGACCGCAAGGCGACCGCGGTCATGGTCGCCGGCGCGCTGGTCGGCGTTCCCATCGGCACCTATTTTTTGACCGTGCTCGAGCCCGTGACGACGCGCTGGATCATCTCCTGCTTTGTCGCGGCGCTGCTCGCGCTGCTGCTGTCGGGCTGGCGCTACCACGGCAAGGAGCACGTCGCCCTCTCCGTCGGCGTCGGCGGTCTCTCCGGCTTCTGCAGCGGCCTCGCGCAGACCGGCGGCCCGCCGATCGTCGCCTACTGGCTGGGCCGCCCGATCTCGTCGGTGATCTCGCGCGCCAATATCGTGCTGTTCTTCGGCGCCTCGGATTTCTTCTCGCTGGTCAGCTACTGGTTCACCGGCCTGATCACGATCGAGTCGGTCAAGTTCTCGCTGATCGTCGGCCCGATCTACGGCATCGGCGTCTGGTTCGGCGCCGCGCTGTTTGGCAAGGCGAGCGAAAGGGTGTTTCGCGCGATCTGCTACGCGCTGATCGCCGCGGCCGTCATCGTCGGTTTGCCCGCGCTTGATGGCATCTTGCGCGGCGGCTAGGGTCGCAGCACTCAAAAGAGACCAGGGAGACACCGATGATCGATCGCCGCAATGCATTGAAACTGGCGCTCGGCAGCGCCGCCGTGCTCGCAGCGCCTCACGTGCGCGCGCAAACCGACAAAGCGCGGACCCGCATCGTGTTCCTCGGCACCAAGGGCGGACCGCGCGTCGGAATCGGCGCTTCGAACCCCGCCAATCTCGTCGTCGTCAACGATACCCCGTTCGTGATCGATTGCGGCATGGGCGTCAGCCGCCAGCTTGTGCGCGCGGGCGTGCCGATCCCGCAGGTCAAGTACATCTTCATCAGCCATCATCATTCCGATCACAATCTGGAATACGGCAATCTGTTCTACAACGCCTGGGCGGCCGGCCTCTCGACACCGGTCCATTCGTTCGGCCCCAAGGGCATCGAGGCGATGACAAAAGAATATTGGGAGCTGAACAAGTTCGACGTCGAGACCCGGATCGAGGACGAAGGCCGGCCCGATCCCCGAAAGCTGCTGATCGCGAAAGACATCAGCGACGACGGCGTGGTGCTGAAGACATCGGATGTCACCGTGACCGCGTTCCGCACGCCGCATCCGCCGATCACGGATAACTTCGCCTACAAGTTCGAGACGCCGGACGGCACCATCGTGTTCTCCAGCGACACCGCCTACAACCCGAAGCTCGCCGAGTTTGCCAAGGGCGTCGACGTGCTGGTGCACGAATGTCTCTACGTCCCCGCAGTCGATCGCCTGGTCGCCACGACCAAGAACGGCGCCACGCTGAAGAAGCATCTGCTCGACAGCCACACCTCGACCGAGGACGTCGGCCGTATCGCCGCCGCTGCCGGCGTGAAGACGCTGGTGCTCAGCCACTTCGTCCCCGGCGACGATCGGCAGGTCACCGATGATGACTGGACCCGGGATGTAAAGAAGAACTATTCCGGCCGCATCGTGGTGGCCAAGGATCTGATGGAGCTGAAGCTGCCGGTGTGAGGGGAGACGCTCTCCCTGGTCGTTATTCCGGGGCGTGCGAAGCGAGAGCCCGGAATCCATCGGGCCATGTCGCGAGAGTGCGGATGTATGCCTCAAGTGGCGCCAAAAATTCGCTGTCGTCCCGGGCAAGCGAAGCGCGACCCGGGACCCATAACCACGGGCCGTCATTGTTTGCACGATGCTGGGGCCGCAGCTCAGTCCTACAACACAACCCTGTGGTTATGGGTCCCTGCTTTCGCAGGGACGACATCTGTTATGCGGCACTCCTCTGCCCGCACATCCAGTAGCGGTGCCTGATCTTCCTCAGCCGTCAATTCATCGCCCCGGAGCGAGGCGACGTGCGGCGCTTGTGTTTTGCGGCGGGCGCTGCGGGCGCCGGTGTCGCTTCCTTCACCCCGCCGATCCTGCGTAGCGCGGCGTCGGCGGCGCGCTCGCCGCTGTCCCAGGCGCCGTCGATCGTGCCCCACAGCGTTTCATGGGTGGCCTCGCCCGCAAGATACATCGCGCCGATCGGCTCGGTCAGGATCCGGCGCGAGAATTGTGCGCCGGGTGCGGCGGCCGACATCGCGCCGAGGATGAAGGGCTGCGCATTCCAGCGCGTCGCGCTGGTCTTCTTCACGGCGGCGCCGACCTCGCTGCCATAGAGCTTGGTCAGCCATTCCACCGCGAAAGCCGCCATCGCCTTCTCGCCCTGCGCGGACAGATCGCGGCCGAACGAACCTGCAACGTCGATCGTGCACAGCGAGGAGCCCGCGATATTGCCGTAGAGCAGCGCCGTCTTGGTGGAGTTGCTCTGCTCGATGATGACGTCGTCGCGCGACAGCCCGAGCGGATTGCCGGGAATCTGCAATGCGATGCGATCGTAGCTGCCGAGGCTGAGCTTGGCGGCGGCATCGAGCGCGCGCTTCGGAAGCTCCGGCGCGAACTTGATGTTGCCGCTCGCAAGCACGTTGCTCGACACGGTGACGATGGCGGCGCGCGCGGTGATCTTGCCGGAGGGCGTCTCGACCATCACGTCGCGATTGCTCCACAGGATGCGCTGCGCCGGCGTCGACAGCGCCAGCGGCAGTCCCTCGCCGAGCTTTGTGATCAGCGCGCCGAGCCCCTGCCGGCAGGCGATCGCAGTGTTGCGATCCTGCGCGCGTACCTTGTCGACGGCGGAAAGATCCTTCAGATCCTTGCCGCAGAAATTGGGCCCGAGCAGGAATTCCGCGGTGCCGGCCCAATCGCCGAGGTCCTTCGGCATGACCGCGGCGCAGGCGACATCGGCCTTGCGCGCAGCGTCGTCGACGGCGCGATTGGCGCGCACCAGCGCCGCCAAGAACTCCTCGGTCTCGCCGGGGCGGGCATAGCGCCGGCCGATCCGGATCTTCTGGCCCGCGGGCGCCGTGACGATGTCGAGGCCTGCAGAGCGGGCCAGCCGGATCATCGGGTTGGTTTCGGGATTGTGCATCCAGCGCGCGCCGCGGTCGAACGGCACGCCGAATGTCGATGCGTCGGTCTGGCAGCGACCGCCGAGCTGGCCGGCCGCCTCTACCACGATCACCTTGCGATTTGCGGCAATGATCCGTCGCGCCGCGGCGATGCCTGCGGCACCCGCGCCGATCACGACGACGTCGGCCTCGCGCGGCGGCGGCTGCGCAGCAAGCACCCGGCCGCCCAGCGCAGGCACCAGCGCGAAAACTGCGGACGCCGACAGGAAATCGCGGCGCGTCACTGGCATGACATAGCTTCTGGCATGGTTTCCGGGGACTTGCGGAGAACGGGAACGCTTCGCGAACTGTGCCGCATCTCACCGACCTCAGCAACCATCATGGTAAATCAATCATGATTGATCCGCCGATGGCATGAACTAAATTGCAACGGCTTGCGACCATGATTAAGTGAAACACAAGCGGTCATAGAACCGCTGGGGGGAATCCATGGGCGTAATGCTCGATACCGTCGGGAAATGGATCGCGGGGTACCTTCAAAAAGAAGTTCCCGGTTACGAGCCGTTCACGCCGAGCGACCCGGACCATCTGCGGAGCATCATGCAGCCCGGCGACGTGCTGCTGGTCGAAGGCAACAACCGGATTTCCGGCATCATCAAATACCTCACGCAGTCGACCTGGTCGCACGCCGCGCTGTTTGTCGGACCGATCGACGGCGCGTTCGAGCCTGACGGCGAACAGCATGTGCTGATCGAGGCCAATATCGGCGAAGGCGTGACCTCCGCGCCGCTGTCGAAATATCTCGCCTACCACACCCGCCTCTGCCGTCCGGTCGGACTGTCGTTCGAGGACCGCACCACGGTGTGCCGCTACGCCATCAACCGCATCGGCTTCGGCTACGACACCAAGAACATCGTCGATCTCGCGCGCTATCTGTTTCCGCTGCCGATCCCGCAGCGCTGGCGTCGCCGCATGATCGCGTTCGGCTCCGGCGATCCGACCAAGATCATCTGCTCGGCGCTGATCGCGCAGGCGTTCGACGCCGTGCGCTATCCGATCCTGCCCAAGATCACGCGCGCTGCCAGCCGCAAGGCGCGTCGCGACATCCTGCATATCCGCGATTCCTCGCTTTACATGCCGCGCGACTTCGACATCTCGCCCTATTTCGAAGTCGTCAAACCCACTATCGTGCACGGTTTCGACTACACGGCCCTGCACTGGGCCGACAAGCAGAAGCCGCTCCAGGAGGTAGCCGGCGAATTCGGTGTGTTTCCAAAATCGCCGCCGCTCGTTCCTGAAGCGACTGACGAAGCGGCGACGCTTCCGGCTGCGGAAATGACCGTGAACACTGCCCCGGTGTGAGGGTTCACGCGGCAACGGGCATGAGCTTCGTAGCCCGGATGGAGCGCAGCGCAATCCGGGGCCTCGCACCCGCGGACAGGGCTTCCCGGATTTCGCTTCGCTCCATCCGGGCTACGCAATGAGTACGCTACGCCGCCCTCGCCTTGGTGCCGCGCGGCAGGCCGGCGCGGGCGAGGCCGCCATAGAGCGCCTCGTTCGGCATCGCGGATTTCAGGATCGCGCGCACCTCGACCAGGCGATCGAGATCGATGCCGGTCGGAAATCCCTTGCTCTCGCAGAGGAAGACGAGGTCCTCGAACACAACGTTGCCGGTGGCGCCCGGCGCGAACGGGCAGCCGCCGAGGCCGCCGAGCGAGCCGTCGAGCACGCGGGCGCCCTCGTCGAGCGCGGCGGAGGCATTGGCGATGCCCATGCCGCGGGTGTCATGCAGATGCACGCAGACCGGCTTGGAGCCTGCGATCTTCACCGCGCCGCGCGTCAGCTCGCCGACCTGCTTCGGCCCGGCATAGCCGACCGTGTCCGCAATCGCGACCATGTCGACGCCGACCTCGTAGAGCTTCTCGGTGAGGCGCAGCACCTCCTTCGGATCGACGGGACCGACGATCGAGCAGCCCAATCCCATCGAGATCGCGGCATTGACCAGCGGCTTGTGCGCGCTGGCGTCGCGCAGCTCGCAGAGCCGCTTGATGTTCTCGATCGCCGATTCGCGCGAGCGGTTGGCGTTGGCCTGGCTGTGCTCCTCGGTCGCCGACACCACCGAGGCGATCTCGGCGACGCCGGAGGCCAGCGCCTCGTTAACGCCGCGCTCGTTCAGCGCCAGCGCGACGCCGTGCGCGCCGGGCAGCGCGGCGATGGTTGCAACGACGTCACGGACATCGACGAATTGCGGAAACGTCTTGGCCGGCAGGAACGAGCCGACCTCGAAATGCCGGACGCCGGCGGCGTATTCATCGCGCACCCAGCGCGCTTTCGCCGCGGTCGACGGGAACGTCTTCACCAGCTGCAGGCCGTCGCGCAGGCCGACCTCGCGCAGGCTCACCTTGTCGCTCGGATAGATATCGTGGACGCGGGTCATGTCAGCCTCACGCAGCGTTTCCGGTTGATGAAATTGTCTGTTGTGCGAGCTCGGCGCGCACCGCCTCGGTATCGGCGCCCAGTACCGGCACTTTCAGGCCTTCGCCGATATTGCTGCCGTTCCATTCGAGCGGCAACGCGGGGACGCGGAACGGCTTGCCGTCGGCGTTCACGTTGTTGACCAGACCGCCGGGACGCAGCACATGCGGATCCCCGAGCAGATCCTCCGGCCGGTTGATCGGCGAGAAGCAGATGTTGAGCGCATCGAGCCTCGCCGAGAGGTCCGCCACGTTCCAGCCTTTGATCACCGCGGCAACGCGCGGAATGATCCGGTCGCGCGCCATGATGCGGTCCGTGGTCGAGCGCAGCGTGGGATCGTCGGCGAATTCCGTGAGGCCGAACTCGCGGCAGAAGCTCTGCCAATGACCTTCGGTGACGACACCGATGAAGATGCGATCGCCGCCGGCGGCATCGAAGATGTCGTAGATCGGCCAGGCATGCTCGCGCTCCGGCATCGAGCGCGGTTTGCGCCCGGTCATCTCGTACTCGACCATGTGCTGGGCGACCAGGAACAGGCAGTTCTCGAACAGGCCGATGCGGATGTCGGCGCCATCAGCCTTGCCGCCACGCTTCTGATAGAGCGCGGCGAGGATCGAGATCACCCCGAACATGCCGCCCATGATGTCGTTGGCGGAGGAGCCGACGCGCTGCGGCTTGTCGCGCGTGCCGGTCATCGCCGCGAGGCCGGACATCATCTGCACGACCTCGTCGAGCGCCGGCCGATGATCGTAGGGACCGGACAGAAAGCCCTTGTGGCCGGCGATGATCAGCTGCGGATATTTTTGGCGAAGCTCCTCGGCGCCGAGCCCCTGCTTGTCGAGCTGGCCGTCGCGAAAATTCTCCAGGAACACGTCGGCGCTGGCAAGCAGCCGGTGCATCGTGTCGCGATCCTCGGGCTTGGCGAAGTCGAGCACGACGCTGCGCTTGCCGCGGTTGAACAGCGGAAAGAACGAGACTCCCATGCCGCCGAGCGAACGGGTCTTGTCACCAGCGGGCGGCTCGACCTTGATCACCTCGGCGCCGAGTTGCGCCAGGATCATGCCGCAGGTCGGCCCCATCACCATGTGGGTCATCTCGACGACCCTCACGCCTTCCAGCGGCAGTCCGCTCCCGGTCATCGGTTTCTCCGTGCTCGTTGCGCTCTTTTTCTGACGCGTTTTCTCCATGCGAACCGGTACCCGCTTCGCTCGAAAACGCTTTGTGATCGGCGCAGGTTAGGCTTCCGCACGCTATCTGAAAAATATAATCTGTCGAATAGTGTATTCGTGGTTCTAGAACGCTGAACCCTCATGGATTCGCGCCAACTTCGCTATTTCATCGCGGTTTACGAGCAGCGCAACCTGTCGCGGGCGGCGGATCAGGCCAACGTCGCGCAATCCGCGCTCAGCCACCACATCGCCAATCTCGAGGCGGAATTCGCCACGCCGCTGTTCGAGCGCAAGCCGCGCGGCATGGAACCGACCGCGGCGGGCGAGCGGCTCTATGAACATGCCCGCATCATCCTGCGCGCGATGGCGGCGGCCGAGCGCGAGATCAAGGAAGGCGCCAGCGTGATCGCCGGCGACATCTCGATCGGCATGGCCAATTCCGGGATGAAGGCGATCGGCGTGCCGCTGATGCGGACCGTGCTGACGAAATATCCGAACCTGAAGCTGTCGCTGACCGAGAGTCTCTCCGGCGCGACGCTGCTGCATCTGCTGAGTTCCGAGGTCGACCTCGCGCTGGTCTATAATCCGCCGTCGGAAAAGGACCTGATCGCCGAGCCGGTACTGGAGGAACAGATGTTCTGCGTCGGCACCGAAAAGCTGATCGGCAAGAAAACGCCAATCACCTTCGAGGAGGTGACGCGGCTGCCCCTGATCCTGTTGCGGTACGGACTATCGGCGCGCGCACTGCTGGATGATCCCGTGCTGCTGAAGCGGCTCGAGGCCAATGCGATCATGCACCTCAACTCGACCAGCGGCATGATCGGCGCGCTGACCGCGGGCTTGGGCTGCACGATTGCGACCACCCATTTCGTCAGCGAGCCGTTGAAGGCACGATCGCTGGTCGCGCGCGAAGTCATCGAACCAAAGCTGACCCGCACCCTCTATCTTTGCCGCTTGCGCAATCGCCCGATGACCTACGTCATGGAGGAGATGTGCCGCCTGATCCGCGCCCTGATCGCAGACCAGGTCGGGCGCGGCGCGTGGGAGGCAACGCTGCTGATCTGAATGCATGACTCAGTGGTTGCATAACAGGTTCAGTGTCGTCCCTGCCTAGTGCGCAATTGCGCACGGGAGCAGGGACCCATAACCACCGAACCGCAAAGTTGCGCACCGGTGGGACGACGAGTCCCTTTCACGGCACCCGCCGCGGCGTATGGGTCCCTGTTTTCGCAGGGACGACAGTTGAACAAGCCGTTTGACAGGTGAATCAAAGCAACCCTTCCCCCTGAGTTCGAAAATATCGAACGTTTCCTTCGATATGTTCGTCTGGATTTCTGGCTCCCGGCTGCCAAACATGCGCGACCGGCACGCCTTCGCAAGAGGGGCGGCCGTTGCACCATTCGGGGAGGACCATCATGAGCGCCGTCGAACTCGGCTCGGTCGCCGATCTCGCCAACACGACAAGCGGACCCGACCAGATTTCGCGACGGCTCGAGGCGCTGCCCACCTCCTTCTATGTCTGGCGGCTGGTGATCCTGCTATCGCTCGGCGGCTGCTTCGAAATCTACGATCTGTTCTTCACAGGCTATATCGCGCCGGGCCTCGCCCGCAGCGGGTTGATGACCACAACGACGCAGGCGTTCTTCGGCTTCTCCGGCATCGGCGCCTTCGTCGCGGCGACCTTTGCAGGCCTGTTTATCGGCACCTTCTGCCTCGGCTTCCTCGCCGATCGCTTCGGGCGCAAGGCGGTCTTCACCTGGTCGCTGCTGTTCTACAGCGCTGCATCGGTGATCATGGCGTGCCAGACCACACCCGGCGGCCTGCTGCTGTGGCGCTTCATCGCCGGGATCGGGATCGGCATCGAGGTCATCACCATCGACGCCTATATCACCGAACTGGTGCCGAGCTGGATGCGCGGCCGGGCGTTTGCGATCAACCAGGCGGTGATGCTGTCGGCGGTGCCTGTTGTCGCCGCGCTGTCGTGGTGGCTGGTGCCGCTCTCGCCTTACGGCATCGACGGCTGGCGCTGGGTGGTGCTGATCGGCGCCGCCGCCAGCATGATCATCTGGGTGTTGCGGCTCTACGTTCCGGAAAGCCCGCTCTGGCTGGCCCGCCATGGCCGCGCCGCCGAGGCCGAGAGGATCATGCGGACGCTCGAGGCCGCAGCGCCGACGGCTGCGCCGCGTCCTGCTCCCGCGGTCGCAACCGCACCAGTTCGTGCGCCGGTCGAACCCGGCTATGCCGACCTGTTCAGGCCGCCCTACGTCTCGCTTGTCGTGCTGTTCATGATCTTCAATCTCTGCCAGGCGTTCGGCGTCTACGGCTTCTCCAACTGGGTTCCGGCGCTGCTGGTGCAGAAGGGCATCAACGTCACCAAGAGCCTGCAATATTCGTTCATCATCGCCTTCGCCTATCCGCTCGCGCCGCTCCTGGCCGCAACCTTCGCCGACCGCTTCGAGCGCAAATGGATCATCTGCGGCGCGGCTGCCGCGATCTCGGTGTTCGGCCTCGCCTTCTCGCAGCTCACCGAGCCGGTGCTGCTGATCGCCAGCGGCGTGCTGGTGACGGGGGCCAACATGACGCTGTCCTACGCCTATCATGCCTACCAGACCGAGGTGTTCCCGACCGCGATCCGGGCGCGCGCCGCGGGTCTCGTCTATTCGATGAGCCGGCTCAGCGCGACTTTCTCCGGCTTCATCGTGGCGTTCATGCTGAAGGAGGCCGGCGTCGGCGGGGTATTCGGCCTGATCACCGCGGCGATGGTCATCGTGATCATTGCTATCGGTGTCTGGGGGCCGAACGTCCGTGGCAGGCCGCTCGACGCCTAAAGCATGATCCGGAAAAGTGCGAAGCGGTTTTCCGAAAAGATCATGCGCAAACAAGGAGCTAAAGCGCGATGGCAATTCAACCTAATCTCATCGCGCTTTAGAGCCTTTCGCTCGAAAACGCTCGCACCGCGGCACAAACGGCACTTGCCGAAGCCATATTGGGTGTCTACCTCTCGCGGGTCATTTGTGCAGAGGTAACCCAGTCATGTTAGCCGCCGCCGTCAAGGCGCTTTCGCAAATCCTGTCGCCGCCGATGCGCTCGATCCTGTGGCGCTCGATCGGGCTTGCGCTGGTGCTGATCACCGTGCTGGCAATCGGATTGCAGCGGCTGCTGAGCTGGTTTGCCGACACTGGCGAGGTCTGGGCCGAAGGCATGCTCGGCCCCAACTTCCATTCCACGCTGCACGTGCTGTCCTGGATCGTCTCGATCTCGGCGGGCCTTGGCGTCGTACTCGGCGGCATCTTCCTGATGCCCGCAATCACCTCGCTGGTGGCGAGCCTGTTTGTCGACGACGTCGCCGACCATGTCGAGCGCGAGCATTATCCGGCCGACCATCCCGGCGTGGCGCTGCCGGTCACGCTCGCGACGATCGAGGGCGTCAAGACCGCGCTGCTGACGATCCTGGTCTACCTCGTCGCGCTGCCGTTCGTGCTGTTTGCGGGCGCAGGCTTCATCATCTTCTTCGTCGCGACCGCCTGGCTGCTCGGCCGCGAATATTTCGAGCTTGCGGCGATGCGGTTCCGCTCGCCTGATGACGCCAAGGCGATGCGCAAGGAGAACGCGGCGACAGTCTTTACCGCGGGCCTGTTCATCGCTGCCTTCGTCTCGATCCCGATCGTCAATCTGGCGACGCCGCTGTTCGGCATGGCCTTCATGGTGCACATGTACAAGCGGCTGTCGGGCCCGCGGCGCGAGCTGATCGAGCCGGCGCGGCGAACCAATGTGTCCTCGGTCTAGGTGGTATCCGGCACCGGCAGCGATGCCGATACCCGATCGCTTGCGAATGGCACGAGCAGCAGTCCGACGATCGCCACGCAGGCGAGCATCGCCCATGCCTCGTTGACGGTGAGTGCGAGCGACGCCCGTTCGACCAACGGCCGGATGAACGCCACCGTCGCGTCGTCCGGCAGACCCGGCGGACGGTCGATCAGCAACTTCGGATCGAGCCCGATCGCCTGCGCCGCGGTGACATCCCCTGCCAGCAGGCGCACGCGGAAATCCTCGCCATAAATTGGGCTTCGCCCGTAGAGGATGGTATCGATCAGGGCGATCCCGATCGCGCCGCCCAGATTACGCATCAGGTTGAACAGTCCGCTGGCGTCGGCAATGTCCGCCTCCGGAAGGGCACCCAGCGCAATGCGCGTCGGTGGCAGCAGGCAGAACATGATCGCGACGCCGCGCACGACCTGCGGCCAAAACATCTCGCCAAAATCCGCCGTGCGCGGTTGAAAGGCGCTCCAGCCGAGGCCAAGCGCGAACAAGGCGAAGCCCGCGCCGGTCAACCGCCGCGCGCCGACGCGGCTTTCGAGGACCGCCGCAAGCGGCGCCGCGACGAGCTGCGCAACTCCCGTGACCAGCATGATGGTGCCGATCTCGAAGGCGTCATGGCGGCGGACGAAACCGAGGAAGACCGGCATCAGATAGGTCGATCCATACAGGCCAATGCCGAGGCAAAAGCTCAGTGCGCAACCGATCGCGAACGGACGCCGCTTGAAAAGCGTCAATTGCGCGATCGGATAGGCCGCGCGGAGCGTGCGCCGGATCAGCAGCGCCATCCCGGCAATGCTTCCGATCAGCAGGCCGAGGCAAGGCATCGCGGCCCAACCGCGTTGCGGCGCTTCCTTCAGACCAATCATGAAGCTTGCGAGCGTCGCTGCGAGCAGGACTAGCGACCATTTATCCAGCCTGGAGAACGCGCGAAGCTGCACGCCTTCCTTCGGAAGCAGCAAGGGCGTGACCGAGGCTGCCACCGTTCCGGGAATCACATTGATCAGGAACAGCCAAGGCCACGACCAGGTCTGCGTGATCCAGCCGCCGACGACAGGTCCAACGGTCGGCGCGAGCACCGCGACGACGCCGCCGATCGTGGTGGCCACCGCATGAAGCCGCGCCGGGAACAGCGTGAACACGGCGGAGAACACTGCGGGGATCAGGACGCCGCCGGAAAATCCCTGCAGCACGCGAAATGCCAGCAGCGCGGCAAAGCCGTCGCTGAGGGCGCAGCCGACCGACGCGACGGTGAACAGGCTCACGGCAAGCGCGAACAGCCATCGCAACGACAGCGCATGCGTGAACAGGCCGGTCAGTGGGATCGCGATCACTTCCGCGATCAGATAGGCGGTCTGGATCCAGCTCATCGCCGCCGGCGAGATCGCAAGCGCGCGCTGGATCGTCGGCAACGAAGTTGCGACGACCTGGATGTCGAGAATCGCCATGAACATGCCGAAGCACATCAGGAGGAAGCCGGCCCAGGTCGCAGCTGATGGGCTGTCGGTTCGGTGATCCGCCCCCTTGCTCATGATGTGCTTGTGCGTGGCCAGTCGGAAACGGAGAGCGCGCGGTTCTCGACCCGAATCCGGAGCGCAAGCACCGCGAGATTGAGGAGGGTGAAGATCAGCGCCAATCGCGGCAGGTGCAGCGCGAGGGGTAGCAGCGCGATTTCACCAACCACGACGGCGTAGTTTGGATGCGGGAAATATCGGTACGGCCCGGATGCGACCAGCGGCGCGCCCGGCAGCACGACGATCCGCGTGGTCCATCGCGGCCCGAGCGCGGCGAGGATCCACAGCCGCAAGCCTTGCAGCAGCAGAAAACCCGCCAGCGCGGCCAGATTGACGTCCTGGTCGCGGCCCCAGATCCACAGCGCGGTCAGCCAGCCGGCGTGAACCAGGACAATGAGCGGGTAGTGACTGGCGCCGACCTCGACCGCGCCTCGTGCGAGAAGCTGCTCCGTGTTGCGACGTGACAGCACGAGCTCGCCGAGACGCTGCAGCGTGACCAGAGCGAGGATGACCGCCGCGAAGCTCACGCCGCGTGCCTGAGCGCAACGCAGCTGAGCGTGAAGCCCGGCCCGAGCGCCGTGAGCAGCGAGCGCGGCGGCAATCCCTTGGCGCAGGCGCGTTCGAGAACAAAGAGAACCGTCGGGCCTGACATGTTGCCGCAAGCCGCGATGACGTCGCGCTCGTGATCGAGCGTGCCCTGATCGAGCGCGAGTGCCCGCTCAAGCGCGGCGATGACCTTGGCGCCGCCGGGATGGCAGAGGAAGCGGTCGACGTCACCGGCCGTCAGCTGCATCCGCGCGAGGATTTCGGCAACGGCTGGCCCAACATGGTCGCGGACGAAATCCGGAATGGTTCGCTGAAAGACCACGCCGAATCCTTCCGGATCGACCGTCCAGCCCATGATGTCGAGCGTATCCGGCCACAGCTTTTCACCGGTCGCCTCGATCCGCGTCGCGCCGCCGTCGCCAGCACGCAGCACGATCGCGGCCGCGCCATCGCCGAACAGGCTGGCCGCAACGATATTTGCCTTGGTGAGCTCGTCGTGCCGGACCGCGAGCGTGCAGAGTTCGAGCGCAACCAGCAGCACGTTCGCTCCCGGCCGCGCTTCGGCCAGCCGCGCGGCGATCGACAGGCCAGACACGCCGCCCGCGCAGCCGAGGCCGAACACCGGCACGCGCGACACATCCGTCCGCAGTCCGAGCTTGCCGGCGACGCGCGCCTCCAGCGTCGGCGTGGCTATCCCCGTCGAGCACACCGTGACCACGATATCGATGTCCCTGCCGGTCAGGTCAGCGCGCGCAATCGCCTTGCAGGCCACGTCGACATACAACGTCTCCGCGCCTTCGAGGAACGCCAGCGTTCGCTCCGGCCAGCCGCGCCGTTCGAGATACCATTCGATCGGCTTGACGCCGTAGCGATCCTGGATGCCGGTGTTGGCGAACAGGCTGGAGAGCGTCTCGAATTCGGCATAGCGGTCGGCGAGGAGGTTACGCGCGGCCTGCAGGACCTGTCCCTGATGGAATAGATGCGGTGGAACCGCCGTCGCCAGGGAAACAAGCGCGGCCGTCTGCTTTATCTCGATCATCGTGGCTCCATTTCCCCCGCTCTTGGAACCGCGCGATGAGCAAAATATTTCAACACGCCTGCGACATAGCGCGAGCGCCGCATTCACTATAAATTGACCCGGCGGCGATATCCGCGCCGCCTCTTCGCAAATCAGGGAGCGGCGGCGCCCAGCCTGCGCATCACGCTCTTCACGAAGCCAAGCGGCACCGGCGACAGCGGGCCAGCCGGTGCGCGCGTGATCAGGGCGACCAGGACCAGCGCCAGGATCGCGAGCCAGAAGCACAGCCAGAAGCCGTCGATATAGGCGAGCGTGTTGGCCTCGCGCTGCACCAGCGCCGCCAGCGTGCCAACGGCGCGCCCCGTCGCGGTCCCGATGCCGTGGCCGGAAAATTCACCTGCCAGCCGCTTGAGCAGGTTCACGACGTCGATATTGCCGTTCTGCACATGCTGTCCGAGATAATTCGAATGGATCTGCTCGCGGACCCGCAGCCACGTCCCCATCAGCGCGACGCCGATCTCGGCGCCGCCAAGGCGCATGATCTGGATATAGGCCGCGAACGCCGTCGCCCGCGACGGATCGGAATTCGACAGCGCCATGATGATGATCGGCAGCAGCGTGAACGCCTGCCCGATCGACGTGAGCAGGACGATGCCGACAAAATCCTCGCGCGCCCAGACATGGCTCAGCTGCGTGCCCCAGAGATTGGCGGCCGCGAACGCCGAGAAGCCGAGCACTACGACGATGCGCGGATCGAGGTGGCGCAGCAGCAAAATCGAGATCGGCACCAGCACGAACATCGGCAGCGCGCCGTAGGTGAACAGCAGCACGCCCGACTGCTCCGGCCGCAGCGCGGCGACGGTGCCGAGGAAGTTCGGCACCAGCGACGAATTCGACAGGCTGGTCAGCGTGTACAGCAGGATGACGATCAGCGAGAGCCCGATATTGCGCGAGAACAGCACGTTGAAATGCGCCCAGGGCCGACGCGCCACCATTTCGTTGATCATGAAGGCGACGATCAACAGCCCACCACCGATCAAGAGCGCCATCACCGTGCCCGACGAGAGCCAGTCCAGCCGGTTGCCCTGATCGAGCCCGGCATAGACCATCGACACCCCGGCGCCGAGCAGCAGCATGCCGCCCCAATCGGCATGGTGCAGCAGGTCGCGATTGACCGGCTCGTTCGGCGTGCCGAGATACACCATCAGCCCCATCAGCGGCGCAATCACCACGCCCTGCCAATACAGCCACTGCCAGCCGAGATGCTCGACATAGAAACCGACCAGCGAGCTCGACGAGTCGAGCGCGAAGCCGACGCGGATCGAGTACATCGCGATCGCCGGCAGCCACCATCGGATCGGCAAATTGCGCAGGATGATCATCAGCGTCGCCGGCACGAAGGTGCCGAGCAGCATGCCGTGGGCGATGCTGAGCGCAATCAGCGTCGTGTAGTCGCGCACGAACGGGATGGTCAGCGAGACCACCGCATAGACCAGGCTCGGAATGCCGAGCACACGGCGCAGGCCGAACACGGTGGCAAGCCAGGCCACCGCAGGCGCGACGAAGATCTGCGAGCCGATGGCAGCCGTCGAGAGCCAGGCGCCCTCGTCGAAGCTGAGCGAGAACGCACCGCGCAAATCGGGCAGGCCGACCGAGGTCAGGCGGCTGTCGAAATTCGCCAGGAACGCGCCGAGCAGCACGGCGACGACCGCGAACAGCGGATAGCGCGCGACGTCGCCGCGCGAGACCGGACCGCTGTGTCGGTCGTCACTTTCCGCCATTGGCGACCGCCTCGCCGGTGTCGATCCGCGTGACGACCGACATGCCCGGCAGCAGGCGCTCGAGCAATGGCTGGCCCTTGTCGAACTGGATACGCACCGGGATGCGCTGCACCACCTTGGTGAAATTGCCGGTGGCGTTATCGGGCGGCAGCAGCGCGAACTGCGATCCGCTCGCCGGCGCGATGCGCTCGACGACGCCGCGCAGCTTCTGGCCCGCGAACGTATCCACGGTGACTTCGACCGGCTGGCCCGGCTTGACGTTGGTCAGCTGGGTTTCCTTGTAGTTGGCGATCACATAGACCTTCGGCAGCGGCACGACGTTGATCAGATTGGCGCCGATGTTGACGTAGTCGCCCGGCTGGACCTGGCGCTCGCCAGTGACGCCATCGAACGGCGCGACGATCTTGGTGTAGCCAAGCTTGAGCTTGGCCGATGCCAATAGCGCCTTGGCGGCGTCGAGGTCGGCGGCGCGCTGCTTCTTGGTGCCTTGCAGGACCTCGAGCTGATGGCGCTGCGCTGCGATGACAGCGCGGCTGGCGCGCACGTCGGCCTCCGCCTTGGCGTAGGATGCGGTCGCCTGCTCGAGCCGCTGCCGCGTGCCGGCGTCGGTTTGCGACAACGACTGCTGACGCTCTTCCTCCTGGCGTGCCAGAGTCTGCTGCGCCTCCGCGGACAACCGTGCAGCCTCGGCCTGCGCGATGGTCGCATATTGCAGCTCGACCTGGTTGTTGAGGTTGTCGAGCACGGCCTGGGCACCGACCACGCCGGCCTCGGCCTGCGCCACCTGCGCCTGATAATCGGCCGGATCGATCTGCACCAGGAGATCGCCGGCCTTGACGCGCTGGAAATCGGAGACGGCGACGGTGAGCACCTCGCCGGACACGCGGCTGGAGAGCTGGGTCAATTCGGCGCGCACATAGGCATCATTGGTGGTCTGGATCGCGGCGCTGCCGACCCAGGCATCCCAGCGACTGGTCGCCACCGCGACGAACCCCAGCGCGATGAGCACGGCAAACAGCGGAATCGCGAAGCGGCTCCAGAAGCCGCTTGCTACTGATTGCGGCTTGGCAGGCGCCGTCTGGCTGGCGGGCGACGGACCATCTTGAACCTGCTCGGCCACACCAAACTCCTCAAGCACGCGCCCAAACGCCGGACGAACCTATTAGCACATGATGACGATCATGCCTCAGACGGTCTTCTCCGGCCACCGGCAGAGATCATTGATCAGACATACGTCGCAACGTGGACCGCGGGCGAGGCAAGTGTAACGGCCATGCAGGATCAGCCAGTGATGGGCGTGCAGCATGAACTCGGTCGGGATCACCTTTTCCAATCCCAGCTCGACCTCGAGCGGCGTCTTGCCGGGCGCGAGCCCGGTGCGGTTGCCGACGCGAAACACATGGGTGTCGACCGCCATCGTGTGCTCGCCGAATGCCATGTTGAGCACGACATTCGCGGTCTTGCGGCCGGCGCCGGGCAACGATTCGATCTCGGCGCGCGTGCGCGGCACCTCGCCGCCGAACTCGGCGATCAGCTTCTGCGAGAGCGCGATGACGTTCTTCGCCTTGTTGCGATAGAGCCCGATGGTCTTGATGTAGTCGCGCACCCTGTCTTCGCCGAGCTCAAGCATCTTCTCCGGCGTGTCGGCGACCGCGAACAGCGACCGCGTCGCCTTGTTGACGCCGGCATCGGTCGCCTGCGCCGACAGCACCACCGCAACCAGCAGCGTGTAGGGGTTGAGGTGCTCGAGTTCGCCCTTCGGCTCGGGATTGGCTTTGCGGAACCGGTCGAAAGCCTCGTAGACCTCCTCCGATGTCCATGGCTTTGGCTTTGCGACGTGCTTGGCGGCCTTCTTGGCCGCCTTCTTTGCCCCGCGTTTGGGCAGCAGCCTTGCCGCTTTTGCGGCTTTCTTCTTCGGTGCGGAGCGAACGCTTGACGTGCTGGCGCGTTGAGAGCGAATGATTTTGGCCATGAACCGGATATACTGATACGTCATGACCGCAGGCAACGACTTTGATCCGGGCGAAGACCTCAGGGCCAATGACCTCGCGGCTGATGCCGCTGAGGCCGAGCCCAAATTGTTCTCGGCATTGCTGACGCCGCACCGCTCGCTCAATCGCACCGGCTTTATCGTGCTGATGTCGTTCGTCACCGCGGTCAGCTTCATCGCCGGCGCGGTGTTCTGGTGGCTCGGCGCCTGGCCGATCTTCGGCTTCTTCTGCCTCGACGCGCTGGTGATCTATTGGGCGTTCAAGGTCAATTTCCGCACCGCCAAGGCGAGCGAGGAAATCACCGTCACACCGTCGGAACTGCGGGTGCGCAGGATCAGCCATCGCGGTCATGTGGTGGAATGGGTGCTCAATCCGCTCTGGGTGCGGTTCGAACAGATTTCGCATGAGGAGTTCGGCATCGAGCGGCTCTATCTGGTCTCCAGGGGCCGCCGGGTCAGCGTTGGCAGCTTCCTGGGTCCGGACGAAAAGGCCAGCTTCTCCAAGGCCTTGACGGCGGCGCTCAACGCCGCAAAACGTGGCCCGACCTACAACCCCATCCGCTAGGTCTTATTTGAGCATGATCTTTTCGGAAAACCGGTCTCCACTTTTCCGGATCATGCTTGTCAGAAATCGGGTGGTTTGGACGCGCCATGGCTCCTAAATCAGACACCATGATGACACTCGCCATACACGATCAGCGCCTGGCCAAGCCGGGCCTCCAGAGCGCCGCGCTGCGCGACTATGACTCGGTTCGGCGCGCCATCGCGTTCATCTCGGAGCACTGGCGCACGCAGCCGACCATCGAAGCGATGGCCGATGCCGCCGCCGTCACGCCGGATGAACTGCACCATCTGTTCCGCCGCTGGGCGGGGCTGACGCCGAAGGCTTTCATGCAGGCGCTGACCCTGGACCACGCCAAGAACCTCTTGCGCGATTCCGCCAGCGTGCTCGATGCGGCACTCGACTCCGGCCTGTCAGGGCCGGGACGGCTGCACGACCTGTTCGTCACGCATGAGGCGATGTCGCCGGGCGAATGGAAGACCGGCGCCGGCGGCATGACGCTGCGCTACGGCTTCCATCCCTCGCCGTTCGGCACCGCGATCGTGATCGCAACGGATCGCGGGCTTGCGGGGCTTGCCTTCGCCGATCACGGCGACGAGCAGACCGCATTCGCCGACATGAAGCGGCGCTGGCCGAACGCGACCTATGTCGAGGACACCAACGGCACCACCGCATTGGCGCAGCGCGTGTTCGATACAAGGTTGTGGCGGGCGGACCAGCCGCTGCGCGTCGTCTTGATCGGCACCGATTTCGAGGTGCGGGTGTGGGAGACGCTGCTCAAGGTCCCGATGGGCCGCGCGGTCAGCTATTCCGACATCGCCTGCAAGATCAACAGTCCAAAGGCCTCGCGCGCGGTCGGCGCCGCAGTCGGCCGCAATCCGGTGTCGTTCGTGGTGCCCTGCCATCGCGCACTCGGCAAGAGCGGCGCACTGACCGGCTATCACTGGGGCATCACCCGCAAGCAGGCGATGCTGGGCTGGGAAGCCGGCCAGGTCGGATTGCACTAACCTCTATCTCGTCATTCCGGGATGGTCCGAAGGACCAGACCCGGAATCTCGAGATTCCGGGTTCGATGCTGCGCATCGCCCCGGAATGACAACATCAAACCTCTACCCCGCGAGATCGACCTTGGACGCCACGGTGGAATCGGCATTGAGCCGATAGACCACCGGCGCGCCGGTGGCGAGTTCGCGCTTGAGGATCTGCTCCGGCGTCAGCTTCTCCAGCACCATGATCAGCGCGCGCAGCGAATTGCCGTGGGCGGCGATCAGCGTGCGCTGGCCGCGCAGTACGCCGGGCAGGATCTCCTGCACGTAATAGGGCAGCGTCCGCGCCAGCGTATCCTTCAGGCTTTCGCCGCCGGGCGGCGGCACGTCGTAGGAACGGCGCCAGATCAGGACCTGGTCCTCGCCCCACTTCTTGCGGGCGTCGTCCTTGTTGAGGCCGGAGAGATCGCCGTAATCGCGTTCGTTGAGCGCGAGATTCTTCGTGGTCGGCAATCCGGTCTGGCCGATCTGCTCCAGCATCAGCTTCAACGTGTGCTGCGCACGGGTGAGATCGGAGGTGAACGCGACATCAAACGACAGGCCCTGCGCCTTCAGCTTGCGGCCGGCCTCGTTGGCTTCGTTGACGCCTTGCTCGGTGAGATCCGGGTCCTTCCACCCGGTGAACAGGTTCTTCAGATTCCAGTCGCTCTGACCGTGACGAACGAGCACAAGAAGACGATCACTCATTTCAGATTCCGTTTTCGCTTAGCTGGATTTCATTCCGTCGAGCGGCGTCAGTCGCTCAACCCGAGGACGTCGGCCATCGAATACATGCCGGGCTTCTTGCCATGCGCCCACAGCGCTGCCTTCAGCGCGCCCTGCGCGAACAGCGCGCGATCTTCTGCATGGTGCGAGAGCGTGATGCGCTCGGAGGGGCCGGCAAAGATCACGCTGTGATCGCCGGCCGCGGTGCCGCCGCGCAACGAGGCAAAGCCGATATCGCCCGCGCGCCGCGCGCCGGTGAGACCATCGCGACCGCGCGCCGAATGCTGGTCGAGCGCGATCTTGCGTCCCGCGGCCGCAGCTTCACCGAGCATCAAGGCGGTGCCCGACGGGGCATCGATCTTGGACTTGTGGTGCATCTCGAGAATTTCGATGTCAAAACTCTGGTCGAGCGATTGCGCGACGCGCTTGACGAGCGCGGCGAGCAGATTGACACCGAGGCTCATATTGCCGGATTTCACCACGATGGCGCGGTTGGTCACGCTGCGGATCACCGCATCGTCGGACGGCGACATGCCGGTGGTGCCGATGACGTGAACGAGGCCGCGCTCGGCCGCGATCGCGACATTGGCGATGGTCGCGGCCGGCACGGTGAAATCCAGGATGCCGTCGGCGGCGGCCGACATCGACCACAGATCGGCCGACAGCTTGACGTCATTGGCGGGGAGGCCGGCGAGCACGCCGGCGTCCTTGCCGAGCAGCTCCGAGCCCGGCGCTTCCAGCGCACCGACCAGCACCGCCCCCGGGGTCTCGGAAATCACCCGCGTCAGCGTGCGGCCCATCCGGCCGCCGGCTCCCGCAACAATCAGACGCATGTCAGCCATGGCTCACCTCTCCACGCGATATAGCGAGCCATGGCTGTTCCGGCAACCGAACCGGCCACCCGCGATCAGGGCTGCGGGCCGTCATAGCCCTCGATGATGATGAGGTCGGCGATCGAATGCGGCTGCCGCACCTTGATGTTGGCCTGGTATTCCGGGGAGTTGTAGCAGGCCATCGCGGTTGCGTAGTCGGGGAATTCGATCACGACATTGCGGGAGCGGCTCTCTCCCTCGACGCAGTTGAGCTGGCCGCCGCGCACCACATAACGGCCGCCGAACTTCTTGAAGATCGCAAGGTTGGCCACCGCGTAGGGCTTGTAGCCCTCGTCATTATGAACGTCGACGCGTCCAATCCAGTATCCCTTCGCCATCTCTGTTCTCCCTCTTGTTGTTCAGGCGAGCGCCTGGGCGATTTCGGCGTGAATGGCTTCGGCTGAAGCCTTCGGATCGGCGGCTTCCATCACCGGACGTCCGACCACCAGATAGTCGGCGCCGGCGGCAATGGCGCGGGCCGGCGTCATGATGCGCTTCTGATCGCCGGTCGCCGAGCCCGCGGGGCGGATGCCCGGCGTCACCAGGTTCATCTGATCGCCGACGATCTTGCGCAAGGCGGCGGCCTCCTCGGGCGAGCTGACGAGGCCGTCGACACCAAGCGCCTGCGCCTGTTTGGCGCGCGCTTCGACGAGATCGGAGACGTTGAGGCGATAGCCCGCCGCGTGCAGATCGGTGTCGTCGTAGGAGGTCAGCACCGTCACCGCGAGGATCTTCAGGCCGGAGCCGGCGCGGGCCTCGACCGCCGCCTTCATGGTCTGCGGATATGCATGCACGGTGAGAAAGGTCGCGCCGAGCCCGGCGACGCTTTCGACCCCGCGCGCGACGGTGTTGCCGATGTCGTGCAGTTTCAGATCGAGGAAGACCTTCTTGCCGCTGCCTGCAAGCTGTTTCGCCAGCGCGAGGCCGCCGGCATAACCGAGCTGATAGCCGATCTTGTAGAAGGTGACGGCATCGCCGAGCCGGTCGATCATCCCCTCGGCGCTGGCGACCGACGGCAGATCGAGCGCCACGATCAACCGGTCTCTTGGAGCGATCCTGGCTGGCTGCATGTCACCTCACATCATGCGTTGGGATTGGTCGATCAGCTGCCGCACCAGCGCCCGCATCGCGTCGATGTCGGCCTGGTGCTTCAGATGATCCATATCGTCGTAGGCCTGCTCGGCGAATGACAGCGCGAGCTGGTTCGGGATCACGGTGGCGTGGCACGCCGTCAGGATCAGGCGCAGCGCAGCCAGCGCGCGCGTGCCGCCGAGCCGGTTGCCGGATGCGGCTGAAATCGCGAACGCGCGGCCGTGGAACACCTGACCTCGCACCTCATGCGGATCCTGCACGCGGCTCACCCAGTCGATCGTGTTCTTCACCAGCGCCGGCACCGAGGAATTGTATTCCGGCGTCACGATCAGCACGCCATGATGGGCGCCGATCATCCGCTTCAGATTCACGGCATGCTGCGGCACGCCGGATTTCGCCTGCAGGTCGCCGTCATAGATCGGCAGCGGAAAATCGCCGAGCGAGATGCGGGTGACGTCGGCGCCGGATTGCGCCAGTTCGTACGCCAGCACGGCGGCCAGCTTCGCATTGAGCGAGCCTGACCGAAGCGATCCGGGGATCACGAGGATTTTCAGCGCGGACATCTTGAAATCGCAGGTATTGGGCGCAGGCCCGGCGCGACGGGCGCTGGGTGGTCAGCCCTTGCGATACACCCAGACCCGCGCGGGCGGAAGGTTCATCCAGATCCGCTCGGAGGCCTCTGTGGACACGCCCGGCAGCGACTTCGGAATCGGAGGCACCACCGAATAGGTAAACTGAATGAAGGGCGCGCCGGGTGCGAGCGCCAGGAAGGCGTCACGGACCAGCCTTAGGCGGGTCAGCATCGGCTTGGTGACGAGCGGCAGGCCGGAGACCACGGCCGAGGCGGGAGATTTCAGCACCTCCCACACAGTATCGCGCAGCGTGTAGGCGTCCCCCTGGACGACCCTGGCCTGCGGATAGCGTTCGCGCAGCAACGCGCAGAAGCCGGGATTGTATTCGACCAGGACGAGACGCTTTTGATCGACGCCATGCTCGATCAGCGCGTTGGTGATCGCCCCGGTGCCGGGTCCAAGTTCGATGACCGGCCCCTCGGCATCGCGATCGACATATTGCGCCATGGTGCGGGCGAGCAGCCGCCCGGACGGCATCACCGCGCCCATATGCAGCGGCTTCTCCATCCATGAACGGAGAAATCGAACCTCGTCGTCGAGACGGAGGGGTTTCTTCGACGCACGCACGGACGATTGCAAAGGCATGTCGCTACCAGGCGGGGACCGCACAATCGAGCGGTTGTCAGAAAACAGTCACAAACACGTATAGATCGAAGTCGTTACGGTCAAGCATAACGACTGCGGCTAGACGGAGCGATTGCCAAAGAAGTCCTTGACCTTAGAGAAGAAACCCGCTGCCTCCGGCTGGGTTGCGCCGGACGAGAGCTTTTCGAACTCCATCAGCAGTTCTTGCTGCTTCTTGGTCAGATTTTGCGGCGTTTCGACCACGACCTGCACATACATGTCGCCGGTCTGGCGCGAACGGAGCACCGGCATACCCTTTGATGCGATGCGGAATCGCCGGCTGGACTGGGTGCCGGCCGGCACCTTCACCTTGGTCTTGCCCTTGTCGATGGTAGGCACCTCGAATTCGCCGCCGAGCGCTGCGGTCACCATCGAGATCGGCACGCGGCAGTGCAGGTCGGCGCCGTCGCGCTGGAAGAACTGGTGCGTGGTCAGCGACAGGAAGATGTAGAGGTCACCCGGCGGTCCGCCGCGGACACCGGCCTCGCCTTCGCCGGCGAGACGAATTCGGGTGCCGTCCTCGACGCCCGGGGGAATGTTGACCGACAGCGTGCGGTCGCGCGTCACCCGGCCGGAACCCGCGCAGGAGGTGCAGGCATCCTCGATCATCTGGCCGCGGCCCTGACAGCCGGGACAGGTCCGCTCCAGCGTGAAGAAGCCCTGGGCCTGCCGGATACGGCCGGCCCCGCCGCAATGCGAGCAGGTCTTCGGCTTGGTGCCGGCCTTGGCGCCGGTGCCCGAGCAGGATTCGCAGGTGACCGAGACCGGGATCTCGATCTGCGCGGTCTTGCCCTGGAAGGCCTCCTCGAGCGTGATCTCCATGTTGTAGCGCAGGTCGGCGCCGCGCTCGCGGCCGCCGCCGCGGCGCTGCCCGGCCATGCCGAACAGATCCTCGAAGATGTCGGAGAAGGAAGAAGCGAAGCCGGCGCCGAAGCCGGGGCCGCCGCCGCCCATGCCCTGCTCGAAAGCGGCATGGCCGAAGCGGTCATAGGCGGCGCGCTTGTCGCCGTCCTTCAGCACCTCATAGGCTTCGTTGATTTCCTTGAACCGGACTTCGCTGGTGGCGTCGCCCGGATTCTTGTCCGGATGCCATTTCATCGCGAGCTTGCGGAAAGCCGATTTCAGCTTGGTCTCGTCCGCGTTCCGCTCAACCTCGAGGGTCTCGTAATAGCAGCGCTTGGTGGACATCCTTCAATTCCGTCCGAAGTTCATCGCGATCGCCGAAGCTTGCGCTCAGGTCGCGTCAAGGATTGCGCCTGTCTGGAAGATGCAGCGATCGCCTTAAAGAAAAATGACCCCCACTCCTCCGAGACGCGGCGCGTGCTCATTGGTGTGAGGGTCATGATCGCAAATCCGCTTAAGCAGACTTCTTGCTGTTCTTGTCGTCATCGACCTCGGTGAATTCCGCGTCGACAACGTCATCCTTGGCAGCGTCCTTGGCCGCATCGGCCTCGGCCTGCTGCTTGTACATGGCCTCGCCGAGCTTCATCGAAGCCTGCGCCAGCGTGTTGGTCTTGGCCTTGATCGCCTCGGCGTCGTCGCCCTTCAGCGCTTCCTTGAGGTCGCTGACGGCGTCTTCGATCGCGCGGCGCTCGGTGTCGGCGATCTTCGAACCGTGTTCGGCCAGAGCCTTCTCGGTCGAGTGAACCAGACCGTCGGCATGGTTCTTGGCGTCGACAGCCTCGCGGCGCTTCTTGTCCTCGGCCGCGTTGACCTCGGCGTCCTTGACCATCTTGTCGATGTCGGCCTCGGACAGACCGCCGGATGCCTGGATCCGGATCTGCTGTTCCTTGCCGGTCGCCTTGTCCTTGGCCGAGACGTTGACGATGCCGTTGGCGTCGATGTCGAAGGTCACCTCGATCTGCGGCATGCCGCGCGGAGCCGGCGGAATGCCCATCAGGTCGAACTGGCCGAGCATCTTGTTGTCGGCCGCCATTTCACGCTCGCCCTGGAAGACGCGGATGGTGACGGCGCCCTGATTGTCTTCGGCGGTCGAGAACACCTGGCTCTTCTTGGTCGGGATCGTGGTGTTGCGGTCGATGATGCGGGTGAACACGCCGCCCAGCGTCTCGATGCCCAGCGACAGCGGGGTCACGTCGAGCAGCAGCACGTCCTTGACATCGCCCTGCAGCACGCCGGCCTGGATCGCAGCGCCGATCGCGACGACCTCGTCGGGATTGACGCCCTTGTGCGGCTCCTTGCCGAAGAACTGCTTCACGACTTCCTGGATCTTCGGCATGCGGGTCATGCCGCCGACCAGCACCACTTCGCCGATCTCGCCGGCGGTCAGGCCGGCATCCTTCAGCGCCTTGCGGCACGGCTCGATGGTTTTCTCGACGAGGTCGGCCACCAGCGCCTCGAACTTGGCGCGGGTCAGCTTCATCGTCAGATGCTTCGGACCGGTCTGGTCAGCCGTGATGAACGGCAGGTTGATTTCGGTCTGCGTGGTCGACGACAGCTCGATCTTGGCCTTCTCCGCAGCCTCCTTCAGGCGCTGCAAGGCGAGCTTGTCGTTGCGCAGGTTGATGCCCTGCTCCTTCTGGAATTCGTCGGCGAGATAGCCGACCAGGCGCATGTCGAAATCTTCACCGCCGAGGAAGGTGTCGCCGTTGGTCGACTTCACCTCGAACACGCCGTCGCCGATCTCGAGGATCGAGACGTCGAAGGTGCCGCCGCCGAGGTCGTACACGGCGATCGTGCCGGACTTCGACTTGTCGAGACCGTAGGCGAGCGCGGCAGCCGTCGGCTCGTTGATGATGCGCAGCACTTCGAGACCGGCGATCTTGCCGGCGTCCTTGGTGGCCTGACGCTGCGCATCGTTGAAATAGGCGGGAACCGTGATGACAGCCTGCTCGACCTTCTGGCCGAGATGCGCCTCAGCGGTCTCCTTCATCTTCTGCAGAATGAAGGCCGAGACCTGCGAGGGCGAATAGGTCTTGCCATCGGCTTCGACCCAGGCGTCGCCGTTCGATGCCTTGACGATCTTGTAGGGAACGAGCTTCTTGTCCTTCTCGACCATCGGGTCGTCGTAGCGGCGGCCAATGAGGCGCTTCACCGCAAAGAACGTACGCTCGGGATTGGTCACCGCCTGGCGCTTCGCCGGCTGGCCGACGAGGCGCTCGCCATCGTCAGTGAAAGCAACGATCGACGGCGTCGTTCGCATGCCCTCGGCATTCTCGATCACCTTGGCGTTCTTGCCATCCATTACGGCGACGCACGAATTCGTGGTGCCGAGGTCGATCCCAATGACCTTACCCATGGTTTTGATATCCTCTTTGCTACGGCAGGTTGGTTGGGCCCTGACGGCGCTCCGTACCGAACCCCCAGACGTTCACATACTCGCGATATTGCGACGGTGAGCCTGATATAGGAGAGAGGGTCCTGCCCGCAAGGACTGGACGCAACGTTGAGGCCTGAAAAGACTGACGTTTGAAAGATTGTGTCAGCCCGACTGCGGCGCCGGTTCAAGCCCGATCCAAGTTAACAAATCGGCAATGATGCGGCCCGCCGTCGACCGCGAACATCCGCTACACGACGTCGGCGCTGTTGAGTGAACACTCACAAACGTCGTATGCGGAAGCGGGCGCAGGCCAAGGCGCGCTGTTTGGCCGCTGGCGGCCGATCGTCGGAAACGTCGGGAAACTGGAAAGTGCCAGCCAATCGGGACGAAAAGCCCACGGAATCGGGCCTGCAGGTCCGAAGCGGGGCTTTGGCGACCTGTTGCAGGGTCATCAAAACCGCTAAAAGCGGTCCGACTGAAAGAGGCCATCCAGCCCTGCACCGGCCCCGTTGCGCGGCCACCAAGCAAAACCGGTAGATCCCCCATGACGCCTTTTCGACTTCTCGTTGCGGTTGCCTTGCTGCTTGCTGCCACCTGTCGTGGCTTTGCCGCCGACGTGGTGTTTCCGCCGGGCGCGCATGTCGGGATGAAGCCGCTGGTGGGCCTCAACCGCGCCAAGTCGTTCATCGGCTTCGAGACCGAGGACCAGGGCGTGAAGGTCCTGATCGCCGATCTGCCCGCGGACGCCTACAACGAGGTCGTGAGCGCCTTCAAGGCCAACCCGGCCGGTAGCGGAAACATCAAGCCCGAGAGCCTCGAGACGCCGGCCGGCCTTGCCTATTACACCGTGGAGAGCGCGCGCGACGGCACCACCAATGTGCGGCGCTATTCCATGATCCTGCCGGGACCGACCTTCTCCGGCTATGTCGCGGTGCAGGTGCCGGAGAACGCGAGCAAGATCTACACCGACGACGCCGTGCGGCAGATGTTCGCCACCGCCCAGATCCGCAACGAGGTGCCGGTCGACGAACAGCTCGGCATGATGCCGTTCAAGGTCACCGAGCTCAGCAGCTTCAAGAATGTCCGCATGCTGGCGCCGGGCGCGGCGCTGCTGATGGCCGACGGCGACGACAAGGGCCTTGAGACCAAGCCCTTCATGCTCCTTGGCATCATCGGCTCGGCCCCGGCCACGCCAGATGATCGCGGTCGCTTCGCCCAGCAGATCGCCACCACCATCCCCGGCGTGCGCGACGGGCGGATCACCATGTCCGAACCGATCCGGATCGACGGCCAGCCCGGCTTCGAGACGCGCATCGACGCCGTCAGCGGCAAGGACAATACCCCGGTGACCATCGTGCAGTGGCTGCGGTTCGGCGCGCAAACATCGATGCGCATCATCGGCAGCTCCCCGCGCACCGATTGGGAGAAGGCCTTCCCGCGCTTCCGCGCGGTGCGCGACGGCATCCAGCCGCGCGGCTGACAGGCCCGCCGAAAAATCGGACTTTCGCAGCTCCACGAACGGAACTAGCCTCCTCGCACGGTTATCAGAGCGAGGAGGGGCGCGATGTTGGATCGACGACAGGTCGTTGCAGGGCTCGGTACGCTGGCGCTTGCGGCGCTGGTTCCAAAACATCTCTGGGCGGCTGCGATCAAGCCCGACGACGGCTCCGCGCTGCTCGTGATCGACGTCCAGAACTGCTTCCTGCCCGGCGGCAGCCTTGCGGTGAAGGACGGCGAGCAGGTGGTGCCGGTGATCAACCGGATCGCCAAGAGCTTCGCCAATGTCGTGATGACGCAGGACTGGCACACGCCCGGACACATCTCCTTTGCCTCGACCCATTCCGGCAAGAAGCCGTTCGAGACCGTCGACCTTGCCTATGGCAAGCAGGTGCTGTGGCCCGACCACTGCGTCCAGGGCACCGACGGCGCCTCGCTGTCGAAGGAACTCGCGATCCCGCAGGCCGAGCTGATCATCCGCAAGGGTTTTCACAAGGACGTCGACAGCTACTCCGCCTTCACCGAGGCCGACGGCAAGACCACCACCGGGCTCGCCGCCTATCTGAAGGCGCGCAACGTCGAGCGGGTTTTCGTGGCCGGGCTCGCCACCGACTTCTGCGTGGCATGGACCGCGCTCGATGCGCGCAAGGCCGGCTTCGAGACCTATGTGGTGGAAGATGCCTGCCGCGGCATCGACACCCAGGGATCGCTCGCCAAGGCCTGGGACGACATGGCCAAGGCCGGCGTCAAGCGCATCCAGTCCTCGGATATCGCGTAAGGCGCAGCCTCGCGAGATCCGCATGGTCGCGTCTGTGTCACCCCTTGCATTCGATCTCGCGCAGCACCTGCCATCGCCGCGCCTGGCAGGCCTGATCGTCCGGATCACCGGTTATCGCGAGACCGCGACGGGCCGGTTCGCACAACGGCAGACCGCGCCGCTGATCGTCCCGCTGATCAGTTTCGGCTCGCCGTTCCTGATCGCGCTGTCGCGCGAGCCCGGCGCGGCCGATCGTCAGCTCAGCTTCGCCGCCGGCCTGCATGCCGGGCCTGTTTACATCGAGTCCGACGGCCACGCCGCCTGCGTGCAGGTCGATTTCACGCCGCTCGGCGCCTACAGCTTCTTCGGTGGCGCCGTGACCGACCTGGTCGGGCGCATGGTCGATATCGACGATGTGCTCGGCCACGATGGCCGTCGTCTGCGCGAGCAGCTCGGCGCCGTGGCGTGCTGGCAGCGCCGCTTCGACCTGATCGAGGCGTTCGTGCTGCGCCGCGCCGGCCACATGCCGTCTCCCGAAGTCACGTTCGCCTATCGAAAACTGGCGCGTTCGGCCGGTGCTGTCAGCATCACGGCACTGGCCGATGAGATCGGCTGGAGCCGCAAGCATCTGGCCGGCCGGTTTCGGTCCGAGCTCGGCCTCGCCCCCAAATCGCTGGCGCGCATGATGCGGTTTCACCGGGCGAGCCGGCTGGCACAAAGCGGCGCCGCGCTTGGCTGGGCGGGGATCGCGGCGGAAAGCGGCTATGCCGATCAGGCCCATCTCGCCCGCGAGTTCGTCGAGTTCGCGGGCGAACCGCCAACCGCCTGGGCGCGCCGCCAGGCGCTGACCGACCGCCGGCTGGTTCACGCCGGCGATGGGCTGGCGGACTGGTAACAAACCTTCAAGCCGAGGCCGCGTTGCCTCGTGCAGGATGGCGCCGTCAGCCAAGGAGGTGAGCGACCATGACGCACGACATCGAACCGCCCCGCATCTATCCGACCCTGCGCTGCAAGGACGCCGAGGCGATGACCAATTGGCTCACGACGGTGCTTGGGTTCACCGAACACGTCGTCTACCGCGATGGCGGCGTGATCCATCACGCCGAGCTCGCCTATGGATCCTCGATGCTGATGCTGGGCCAGAGCCGTGACGACGCATATGGCCGGCTGGTCGGCGACCTCGACAACCGTCGCACGGACTCGATCTATATCGCCGTCGACGATCCCGACGCGCTGCACGCGAAGGTCAAGGCTGCCGGCGCAAGGATCGAGATGGAACTGCGAGACACCGACTATGGCAGCCGCGACTTCGCCTGCCGCGATCCGGAAGGAAATCTCTGGAGCTTCGGCACCTATTGGCCGAAGGCACACGAAAAGCCGCGACCGTGAGCCCGCGCAATCCGCGAGCTCACAAACAGGCAGCCGAGATCAGGCAGTGATGTCGGCGGTCGGGGCGGCCTTGGCGCCGCCCTTGGAGACGCCGACCAGGGCCGGACGCAGGATGCGCTCGCCGATCATGTAACCGGCCTGCACGACCTGCACCACGGTGCCCGACGGCACCGACGGATCAGGCACCTCGAACATCGCCTGCTGGAAGTTCGGATCGAACTTCTCGCCGATCGGGTCGAACTTCTTGACGCCGTTCTTCTCTAGCGCGTTGAGCAGCGAACGTTCGGTCAGCTCGACGCCTTCGATCAGCGCCTTCAGGCCGGGATCGGCGGCTTCCTTGGTCTCGGCCGGCACCGCATCGAGCGCGCGCTGCAGGTTGTCGGCGATATCGAGCACGTCGCGGGCAAAGCCGGTGATGCCGTAGGTCTTGGCGTCGGCGACCTCGCGGCGGGTGCGCTGGCGGAGATTCTCCATCTCGGCCAGCGTGCGCAGCGTGCGGTCGCGCGCCTCGGCGAGTTCCTTGGTCAGCGCCTCGGCCGATCCGGCCTCGGGCTCGTCAGGCATGATGTAGGGCTTCGAGACCACGGGCTCACCCGTCGGCGCCGAATTCTCGGTGTTGTCATTGGCCCGGTTCGGATCGGTCATGGCTTGCCTTCTCGAAAACTCGCGTCGGTTCAAATCTTGGGGATTGCTTGCCGGGATATCGTGCTTTGGGCGGCGAAAATCAAGCGCAACATACCGGTCTCGGGAACTGGGATCTCCGGCTTGGGTGAAGAAAACCCGTCAAATGAAAGCGAAATCGCCCTCCGGTCAGCCGCCCAGCATCTTGCTGACGATGCGCGCCGCATAATCGACGGTCGGGATCACCCGCGCGTAGTTCAGCCGCGTCGGTCCGATCACGCCGAGGACGCCCACGATCCGGCCCTGGGCGTCGCCGTAGGGCGCGATGATGGTCGAGGAACCCGACAGCGAGAACAGCTTGTTCTCCGAGCCGATGAAGATCCGCACGCCCTCGCCGCGTTCGGCGCGGCCGAGCAGATCGATCACGCCGCGCTTGGTTTCGAGATCGTCGAACAGCGACTTGATGCGCTCGAGATCGTCAAGCGCATGCAGGTCCTCGAGCAGATTGGCGTGACCGCGCACGATCAGCTGGCGGTCCTCGTTCTCGCCGCCGGACCAGCTCGCGATGCCCGCCGCGACCACCTTTTGCGTGAGCTGATCGAGCTCGGCGCGGTTTTGCGTCAATGCCGTCTCGAGCTCGAGCCGCGCTTCAGCCAGCGTCCGGCCGCGAATCCGCGCATTGAGGAAGTTGGTCGCCTCGGTCAGGGCCGAGGATGGAACACCCGGCGGCAGCGCCAGCACGCGGTTTTCGACCTGGCCGTCTTCGCCGACCAGCACGACCAGCGCCTTCTCCGGCTCCAACCGCACGAACTCGATGTGCTTCAGCCGCGCATTCGACTTTTGCGTCAGCACCACCGCCGCGGCGCGGGTCAGCCCCGACAGCCGCGTCAGGGCTTCGCCAAGCGCGGCCTCGACGGATTGCGCGCGGCCGACGGCCGCAAGCTGGGTCTGGATCGATTGGCGCTCGGCCTCGGTGAGGTCGCCGACCTGCATCAGCGCGTCGACGAAGAAGCGCAGCCCGAGTTCGGTCGGTAACCGGCCGGCGGAGGTGTGCGGCGCATAGATCAGGCCGAGCTGCTCGAGATCCGACATCACATTGCGGACCGAGGCCGGCGACAGCGGTAATGCGATCAGGCGCGAAATGTTGCGCGAACCGACCGGCTCGCCGGTCGCGAGATAGCTTTCGACGATTTGACGAAAAATGTCGCGCGAACGCTCGTTGAGCTGGGCGAGCCCGGCATGCGGCGCGATCAGGCCAATCGGATCGTGGTGAGTCACACTCCAGTCCCTCACAATTACTGCATAATTTGTCGATCCGAGGGGCCGATGACAAGCATGCATTCGGCCCCGTCGTACAGGACCCAGCCGGGGCCGAAAACCCTTGCCGCTGCCCCTTCCCCCTCCTACAAGCACGGCCAGCCAATTTTCTCGGATTTCTGGAGGATTTCATGCGGCCAAGCCGCCGTGCACCCGATGAACTGCGTCCCGTGTCGCTGGAACGCGGCGTCGTCAAATATGCCGAGGGTTCCTGCATGGTGAGGTTCGGCGACACCCATGTGCTGGTGACCGCCACGCTGGAAGAGCGGTTGCCGCCGTGGCTGAAGGGCCAGGGCCGCGGCTGGGTCACCGCCGAATACGGCATGCTGCCGCGTGCCACCCTGGAACGCACCCGCCGCGAGGCCTCGGCCGGCAAGCAGGGCGGCCGGACGGTCGAGATTCAGCGGCTGATCGGCCGCTCGCTGCGCGCGGCCGTCGATCTCGAGGCGCTCGGCGAGCGCCAGATTACGGTCGATTGCGACGTCATCCAGGCCGACGGCGGCACCCGCACCGCCTCGATCACCGGTGCCTGGGTGGCGCTGGCCGACTGCATCAACTGGATGAAGACCCGCAACATGCTGAAGACCAATGTGTTGCGCGACAATGTGGCGGCGATCTCCTGCGGCATCTACCAGGGCACGCCGGTGCTCGACCTCGACTATGCCGAGGATTCCGAAGCCGACACCGACGCCAATTTCGTCATGACCGGTGACGGCCGGATCATCGAGGTGCAGGGCACCGCCGAGAAGACGCCGTTCTCGGAAGGCGAATTCCTGGCGCTGATGGCGCTGGCGCGCAAAGGTGTCGCGCGTCTGGTCGACTTGCAAAAGATCGCGGTGGCGTAGTCAGATTGGCCATGCACCGCCGAATCACCGGAAGGCTCGTCATCGCCACCCATAATCCCGGCAAGCTTGCCGAGATGCGGGAACTGCTGGCGCCGCACGGCGTGGAGGTGGTGTCGGCGGGCGAGCTCGACCTCGCCGAGCCCGAGGAGACCGGCGACAGTTTTCGTGCCAACGCGGCGATCAAGGCGATCGCGGCAGCGAAGGCGACCGGACTGCCCGCCTTCGCCGACGATTCCGGCATCGTGGTCGACGCGCTCGACGGCGCGCCCGGGATCTACTCGGCGCGCTGGGCCGGCGAGGGCAAGGATTTCATGGCGGCGATGACGCGGATCGAGCGGCTGCTGCAGGAACGCGGCGCCACCGCACCGGACCGGCGCAAGGCCCACTTCGTCTCGGCGTTGTGCGTGGCCTGGCCCGACGATCACCTCGAGGAGGTCGAGGCCCGCGCCGATGGAACCCTGGTCTGGCCGCCGCGCGGCACCGCCGGATTCGGCTATGATCCGGCGTTCCTGCCCGACGGCTACACACGGACCTTCGGCGAGATGACCAGCATCGAGAAGCACGGCCTGCCGCCGCTCGGGCTCGGCCTGTCGCATCGCGCCCGCGCCTTCGTGAAGCTCGCGGAGATCTGCCTTGAGCCACGCTGACCGAGCAGCCTTCGGCGTCTACGTGCACTGGCCATTCTGCCTGTCGAAATGCCCGTATTGTGATTTCAACAGCCACGTGCGGCATGCGCCGGTCGACGAGGAGCGCTTCGTGCGCGCGTTCGCCCGCGAGATCGAGACGACGGCCGCGCGCGTGCCGGGGCGACAGGTGTCCTCGATCTTCCTCGGCGGCGGCACGCCTTCGTTGATGCAGCCGCAGACCGTCGGTGCCGTGCTCGATGCGATCGGCAAGCACTGGACGGTGGCGCGCGATGTCGAGGTCACGCTCGAGGCCAATCCGACCAGCGTCGAGGCGACGCGCTTTCGCGGCTATCGCGCTGCCGGCGTCAACCGCGTCTCGCTCGGCGTGCAGGCGCTGGATGACGCCTCGCTGAAGGCACTGGGCCGCCTGCACACCGCGCGCGAGGCGCTCGACGCGGTCGCGATCGCGCGCTCTGCATTCGACCGTTACTCGTTCGATCTGATCTATGCCCGCCCCGACCAGACGCCGCGGATGTGGGCCGATGAACTGAAGCAGGCGATCTCGGAAGCGGCCGAGCATCTGTCGCTCTATCAGCTCACGATCGAGGAAGGCACGCCGTTCTTCGGGCTGCATGCCGCCGGCAAATTGCAGACGCCGGACGAAGCGACCGCGCGCGCCCTCTACGACGTGACGCAGGAGGTCTGCGCCCGCGAGGGATTGCCGGCCTACGAGATCTCCAACCACGCCCGTGCCGGCGCCGAGTGCAAGCACAACCTCGTCTACTGGCGCGGTGAGGAATATGCCGGCATCGGCCCCGGCGCACATGGAAGGCTCGACATCGATGGCGTCAGGCACGCGACCGCAACCGAGCGGCGCCCCGAGGCATGGCTGTTGAACGTCGAGGAGCGCGGTCACGGCGTCGTCAGCGATGACAGCCTCAACAGCGAAGAACGCGCCGACGAGTTTCTCTTGATGGGGCTGCGGCTCGCCGAGGGGATCGATCCCAAGCGCTATGCGAAACTCTCCGGCCGCCAGCTCGATCCGCACCGGATCGCGATGCTGCGCGAGGAAGGCGCGATCGCCGTCGATGCCGACGGACGGCTGCGCGTGACCAAGTCGGGATTCCCGGTGCTCGACGCCGTCGTCGCGGATCTCGCGGCCTAAATATCGAAAACAACCCCATGCAAAGTAGCTGGCGGGTGCCGGCGCTCGACAAGGCAGCTTGACCGCCTGACGAAATTAAGCGCCAAAACTCTTCGGCGAGCCTGCGACCGGCGTACTGCCGCCTGAGGCCACCTTCATGACCGCAAGGCCGCGCTCATTGGTGCCGTCGGAGCGGAAGCGGAACAGACCATCGATACCGGCGAAGCCGGATGGATTGGTCAGCGTCTCCGGCGCAAAGCGCTGCGCGCCTTGCGTGCGCGCGAGCGCCGCCATCAGCGCCACCGCATCATAGGCAAGCGTTGCAGTGCGCACCGGCTCGCCGCCATATTTGCTGCGGTAGCGGCCGGCGAAGCTGCGGAAGCCGGACGGATCGGGCGCGGCGTAGAGGCCGCCCTGCAAGACGGGGCTCGCGAACACCCGCGGATTGTCCCACAGCCCGGTGCCGAGCAGCTGGATGTTGCGCAGATTGGCGCCCGCCGCGGTCAAGGCATCGGCGGTCGCGACGACCGAATCACCATCGTCGGCGATCAGCAGCGCATCGGCCTGGCCGAGCGCCTGCGCCACGGTTCGCGCCGGCGTCGCGCGATCGGCGCCATATTTCTCGAATGCGACGACGCGGCCGTTCTTGCGGCCGACCGCCTGCTTGAACGCGGCCTCGACCACGTTGCCATAGGCGTTATCAGGCACCATCGCGGCGAACGAACGCTTTCCGATCCCCGCCGAGTAGTCGACGATGCGATTGATGTCGGACTCCGGCAGGAAGCTCAGCAGATAGACGCCGCGCCCGGCCACGCTCGAATCGGTGGAGAATGCGATCACCGAGGTTCCGCGCGGCCGCGTCAGTTGCGCGACGGCCGGCACCGAGCCTGCGAACAGCGGTCCCAGAATGATCTCGGCGCCTTCGGACAGCGCCTGCTGGGCACCCTGCGATGCGCCCTGCGCGCTGCCGCCATCGTCCTTGATCAGGAGCTGGATGTTCGGGTTCTGAAATTCCGCCAGCGCCATTTCGGCCGCGTTCCGCATCGACTGGGCGGCAAGCCCGGCATTGCCGGACGCCGACAGCGGCAGGATCAGCCCGATCTTGACCTGCCCGGTGCCGACCGCCTGCGGCTGCTGCTGCGGCCCGGCAGGACCGCCTTCCTGGTTGCCGCCGAGCGGGCTGGAAAACTGGCTCAAGCTTTGCTGCACGCCGGAACAGGCCGTCAGCAGCGGCGCGCCCACGAGGAGGCCGAGCGCGGTCCGCCGGGTGGTGCCCGACGGCGGGGACTTGCGGTGATGCGGGCCTTCCATCGTCTCTCTTCTCTTGGCCGACCGTGATCAGCCAGGACTCCATCCAGCTCTGATGAGGCGGGTGGATTCAGGCATATTCTCGGCGAATAGTTAACTAAAACAAAAGGATTATGGCCCCGCGGCGCCCTTGCCGCGGCCTCCATTTCCCCCGTCAGGCAGCGTTCCGTCGCCGCCGTTTGCGGATATGGCGCTAGCGCCGCCATCCCTCTAGAGCTTATCCCGTTCCGATTGAATCGGAACGGGGCTCTAGATTCTCGGTTTGACGCGTTTTCTTCACGTGAACCGGTACCCACTTCGCTCGAAAACGCTCTAGATTGGCATTATGCGCGCAAAAGCCAGTTCCCTCCAGAGTTCGGATGCCACGACAGGCGCTGCGGCCAGAACCTTTTCGATCGGCGGCCAGCAATTGGCCGCGCCAAGGGCGGCACCCGGGCTCCATCTGGTCGCGACCCCGATCGGAAATCTCGCCGACATCACCCTTCGCGCGCTGGAGACGCTGGCCGGTGTCGACGTCATCGCCTGCGAGGACACAAGGATCACGCGCCGGCTGACCGAGCGTTATGCGATCGCCGCCGAGCTCGCGCTCTACCACGAGCACAACGCGGCCCAGGCCCGGCCCAAAATCCTGGAGCGGCTGGCGCAGGGCGCCGCGATCGCGCTGGTTTCCGACGCCGGCACGCCGCTGATCTCCGATCCCGGCTTCAAGCTGGTGCGCGACGTCTGCGCCGCCGGGCATGCGGTCATCGCGGTGCCGGGGCCATCGTCGGTGCTGACGGCGCTGTCGGTCGCGGCATTGCCGACTGACCGGTTTTTCTTCGAGGGATTTTTGCCCGCGAAGGAGCACGCGCGCCGCGCCCGGCTCAACGAGCTCGCGAGGGTCGATTCGACGCTCGTGATGTTCGAATCGGGCAACCGCGTACAGGACACGCTGCGCGATCTCGCCGCGATCATGGCCGGACGCGATGCCGCGATCTGCCGCGAGCTGACCAAGCTGCACGAGGAGATCACGCGCGCGCCGGTCGCCGAGCTGGCGGCAAGCGCGGACGCGCTGGAAACGCGCGGCGAGTTCGTGCTGGTCATCGGACCGCCGGCCGATGATGCCGGGGTGATGGACCAGGATACGCTCGACGATCTGCTGCGGGCGCAGCTCGCCCGCGGCAGCGTCAAGGATGCGGTCGCCCATGCGGTCGAGCTGTCGGGCCGGCCGCGCCGCGAGGTCTATGCCCGCGCCCTCGAGCTTGCGAAGACCACCGGGGACGGCAATGGCGAAGACTGACAGCGCCTCGCCGGAGCGGGTCGCGGCGTTCCGGACCGGCATCTCGGCGGAGAGCCGCGCCGCAGCGCTTCTGATCGCCAAGGGCTATCGCATCCTGGCACGACGCTTTCGCACCCCCTTTGGCGAGATCGACCTGGTGGTGCGCCGGCGCAATTTGCTGGCCTTCGTCGAGGTCAAGGCCCGTGCCAGCCTCGACGACGCCGCCTATGCGGTGACGCCGCGGCAGCAGCTGCGCATCATCAATGCCGCCCAGGCCTGGCTGATGGCGCATCCCGAACATGCCGAATTTGATCTCAGATTCGACGCCGTGCTGATTGCGCCGAAGAGCCTGCCGCGCCATCTGTTAGCGGCATTCGACGCCAGCCCTAATTAACCTCAAGACCTCGCGGGACACGCTTATGAAATTGAAGATCGCCGTCCAGATGGATCCCATCGCGCGCATCAACATCCGCGGCGATTCGACCTTTGCGCTGCTGCTCGAGGCGCAGAAGCGCGGCCACGGCATTTCCTACTACACGCCCGACAAGCTGTCGCTGCGCGGCGAGGAGCTGATAGCGCCGGTGCAGCCCCTCACCGTGCGCGACGAGGTCGGCGATCACTTCACGCTGGGCGAGGCGAAGCGCGAGGCGCTCAACGGCTTCGACGTCGTGCTGCTGCGGCAGGATCCACCGTTCGACCTCGCCTACATCACTTCGACCCATTTGCTCGAGCGCATCCATCCGAAGACGCTGGTCGTCAACGACCCGGCCAGCGTACGCAACGCGCCGGAAAAGCTGTTCGTGATGAATTTCCCGCAGCTGATGCCGCCGACCCTGATCTCGCGCGATCTCGACGAGATCAACGCATTCCGCGACCAGCACGGCGCCGTCGTCATGAAGCCGTTGCACGGCCATGGCGGCGCCGCGGTCTTCCGCGTGATGCCGCAGGACATGAATTTCGGCTCGCTGTTCGACATGTTCTCGGTCACCTTCAAGGAGCCCTGGGTGATCCAGCGCTTCCTCCCCGAGGTGAAGCATGGCGACAAGCGCATCATCCTGGTGGATGGCGAGTTCGCCGGCGCCGTCAATCGCGTGCCGGCAGCGGACGATCTGCGCTCCAACATGGTGCGCGGAGGCGCGGCCAGGGCGACCGAGCTCTCGGATCGCGAGCGCGAAATCTGCGCCACCGTTGGGCCCTCGTTGCGCGAACTTGGTCTGATGTTCGTCGGCCTCGACGTGATCGACGGCAATTTGACCGAGATCAACGTCACTTCGCCGACCGGCATCCGCGCAATCCAGCGGCTCAATGGCCCCGACGTCGCGGCGATGATCTGGGATACCATCGAGAAGAAGCGCGCCGCCAGATAACCCTCCCTTGTGCGCCGCACAGCTGGCTGAAATTTAGCCAGCATTCGATCGCGCATGCGTTCTCCTTATTCTTCTTGCCAGCTTGCGCGGGCGAGGGCAGCATCCGCTCGCCTGCGTCAGGTCAAGCAGCGGGTCAACGCGCGGGCAACAACGCGAAAATCTCATAAAAAATGTGGAGGAAGACGTTATGACGCTCAATGTCTCACGACGATCCTTGCTCGCGCTCGGCGCCGGTCTCGGCGCCAGCACCCTGCTCGGGGGCACCGCACAGGCACGCGCGCCGAAGCTCGGCACGCAGACACCCTACTGGCACCGCTTCATGCTCGGCGAAGCCGAAGTGACCGTCGTATCCGACGGGCCGCTTCCGCTCGGCGATCCCTCCGGCACTTTCACCGGTGTGCCGAAGGAGGAGGTGAAGAAGATGCTCTCCGACAACTTCCTCTCGCCCGACAATGTCGTGCTCGAGCAGAATTCGCCGATCGTCAACACCGGCGACAAGTTGATCCTGTTCGATACCGGCATGGGCACCTCGCAACTGTTCGGCAAGACCACCGGCCGGCAGCAGAAGAGCATGAAGGAAGCCGGCATCAAGCCGGAAGACATCGACGCCGTCGTGCTGTCGCACGCGCATATCGATCATATCGGCGGCATTGTCGGCGCCGACGACAAGCCGCTATTCCCGAATGCGCAATACTACATCGCGCAGAGCGATCTCGAATTCTGGACCGACGAAGGCAAGATGGGCAGTCCGTTGAAGGATTTCATCGTGCATGCCCGCAAGAACCTGCTGCCGGTGCGCGACCGCATCGTGTTCTTCAAGGACGGCCAGGAATTCCTGCCCGGCGTGACGGCAATCGCAGCGCCCGGCCACACCGTGGGCCACACCATCTTCATGGTGAGCTCGGGCGGCAAATCCTTCGCGTTCCTCGGCGACCTCTCGCATCACGCGGTGCTGCTGCTGGAGCGTCCGCGGATGGAGTTCTCCTACGACACCGATCCGAAGCAGGCGGCGAACTCGCGGGTCAAGCTGCTGGAGATGCTGGCCGCGAACAAGACGGCCGTGATGTCCTATCACTTCGCCTGGCCGGGCTACGGCCACGTCGCCAAGGTCGGCGAAGGCTTCCACTACTATCCAGAGCCGATGCAGATGAACCTGTGACGGACTGATTGCGAAGACGGGCTGCCTCGGGAGCGGCCGCCGCCGCTCCCGAATGCATTTGCCGCCCGGTGCAAGGAGCCCACGGGGCGCCCGGCCTATTCCGCCGGCGCAAGGCGACTCTCGGGGCGTGTGCGCATCGTCTCTCGCGCGCCAATCCGCGCACGACGCTTGCGCCACCAGATCACGACGCCCGTCACCGACAGCGCCGCAACCACCAATCCCATCAGCGAGATCAGGATGCGCCCGGGCAAGCCGGCGATCCGGCCGGAATGCAATGGAAACTGCATCTGCACGAACACGTCGGCCGCGGTGCCGACCCATGGCAGCCGCTCGCCGAGCGGACGGCCGTCCTCGCTGTCGTAGTAAAGGTGCGCCGGCCCGACGCCCGCGGCGCCGTGTTCGTCGCCCGGCTCGAAGAATGCGACCGCATAGACGCCGTGGGCCGGACCATAATTGATCGAACCGATCGGTGTGGTCCAGCCGCGCGCCTTGCCGTCGGCCGCGGCCCGCGTGGCGATCTCCGCATAGGTCATCCTTGGCTCGATCGGATCGTCAAGATGACGGTATGGTCGCTGTTCGTAAGGTGTCGGCGTGTAGTTGGACACGGTCTTCATCAACGGCGAGAACACCTCGAAATAGAGGTTCAGCGAGAATGCCGTGAACGCGATCACGAACAGCAAGGCCCAGGTCCACAGGCTGAAGGCGCGATGAATGTCGAAATTGATTCGATAGGCGCTGCCTGAGGTCTTGATCTTCCAGGCCGGCGCCCAGCGGGCCCAGAAACCCTTGCCGCGCGGGCCCGATATCGCCGACGCCCGCTCCGCCCTTGCGCGCCGCCGCGACGGCAGGGTCAGGTAAAAGCCGACGAAACAATCGATCGTCCAGATGACGGCGATGACGCCGAGGAAGCGCATGCCCCAGCGATCGCTGCCCCAGAATTCGGGGATATGCATCGTGTAATGCAGTTTGTAGAGGAACGAGACGAAGTTTTCGCGGGTCACCGGCCAGACCGCGCCCCAATAGCGGCGTCCGAGCTCGGCGCCGGTGTTCGGATCCAGGAAGACCTGGTTGTAGTCGAGCGTGTAACGCTTGCCGGTCGCCGGATCGATCCGCGGCAGCACGAAGAACCACAGCGACTCGCCCTTCTCCGGCGTCATGAACATGTGGACGACGCGGGCGCGATGATCGCGCTGCTCGATCAGCCGGGCGAGCTCGACCGACGGGATCGCGGGTCCGGAGCTCGTCACCTCGAACAGCTTCCTGTTGAGCACATCGTCGATCTCGTGGTCCCACGAGATGATCGCGCCGGTGACGCCCGAGAAGAACAGGAAGGCCGCGGTGAGAAGACCCGCCCAGCGATGCAGTCGTCCGAAGATTGGTCTCATGGGCATTTCAGCAGGTTGTTCGGGGTGATCACCAGCGATAGGTCAGCTTCGCGATCGCCTTGCGACCCTCCGCGTAGAAGCAGCTGGTGTTGCCGTAGCAGGCTGCCACGTAGCGCGTATCGGCGAGGTTGGTGACGTTGAGCGAGAGGCGATAATTGTCCCTGGTGTAGGCGACGAGCGCATCGACGACCGTCGATGCCGGCACCTTGAAGGTGTTGGCATCGTCCCCGAACGTCGATCCGACATAGCGGATGCCGGCCCCGAACTGGACGCCGGCGAGCGGGCCACCCTGGACGGTGTAATCGCCCCACAGCGAGAAGCGGTTGAGCGGGACCGTGGTCGGCGCCTTGCCGACATTGACGGGATCCTTGGTGACGACCGCGTCGACATAAGCGTAGCCGCCGCGGATATTGACGCCCTCGACAAGCGTCGCGGTGCCTTCGAGCTCGATGCCGCGCGACCTGACCTCGCCGGTCTGCTCCGCGAAATAGGACGGCGGGGCGTAGGTGACGACGTTGGATCGGGTGAGGTCGAAGGCGGCCAGCGTGATCAGCGCATTGATGCCGACCGGCTGGTACTTGACGCCGACTTCGTACTGGACGCCGGACTCCGGCTTCAGCAGCTCGCCGGCGGCGTTGATGCTCAGCACCGGCAGGAATGATTCCGAATAGCTGAAATAGGGCGCGATGCCGTTGTCGAAATTGTACATGACGGCGGCCCGGCCGGTGAATGCCGAGGCATCGGTCGAGGTCGACGTCCTCGCGAGATTGTTGTCGAGATCGGTGGTGACGAAATCCTGCCGCCCGCCAAGCAGGAATGACAGCCGGCCGAGCCTGATCTGGTCCTGCAGATAGAGGCCGGCCTGCGACTGCTTGATGCCGGTGTCGTCATACGGCCCGTTGTTGGTCCAGCTGTTGGTGTAGACCGGCGCGAAGACGTTGAGCTTGCCGGTGCTGTAGCTCGAGGCCATGTCGCGGAACGAGGTGTTGCGGTAATCGACGCCGAACAGCGTCGTGTGGCTCAGCATGCCGGTGACAAACTTGCCCTGCAGCTGGTTGTCCACCGCAAAAGAATCGATCGTCGAGCTGCCGCCGGCGCCGCCGCGCGACAATAGGCCCGCGGCTTCGTCGGCCGCCGATGCATAGCCGGTGCCGTAGAAGCTCTTCTGCTCGTTGTGCATCCACGAATAGCGCAGGTTTTGGCGGAAGGTCAGCGCCTCGTTGAAGTCGTGCGACAGCATGTAGCCGACCGAGGATTGCTCGGTGTCGAACTGGTTGAAGCCGGGCTCGCCGACGAAGCGCGTGTTCGGAATGTAGCGGCCGTTATTGGCCCAGACGGTGCCGGACGGCGGCAGGAATTGCAGGCCCCAGCCGGTGCGTTCCTTCTGGTAATTCGCGAGGAAGGTGATCGTGGTGTCCTCGTTCGGCTTCACGGTGACGGCGGGAGCGATGAAGACGCGATTGTCCTTGGTGTAGTCGACCTGGGTCTCGCCATCGCGCGCGACGCCGGTCAGGCGCCACAGCACTGTCCCTTCCTTGTTGGCGCGGCCGCCGATATCGAACTCGCCCTGATAGCGGTTGAAGCTGCCGCCGGACAGCGACACTTCGCCGAACTCGCGCGCGGTCGGCAGCTTGCTGACATAATTGAGGATGCCGCCGGTGCCGCTGCCGCCGAACATCGCCGAGGATGGTCCCTTCAGGACCTCGAGGCGCTCGGCCCCGTACGGATCGAGCCCGAGGAAGTGCACATAGTTGCTGCTCGGCAGCCGCAAGCCGTCGAGATAGAGGCCCGGCATCGTCATGTCGAAGCCGCGGATCTGCAAGCCGCCGAAGCGGGTGTCCGAGCCGCCATTCACGTCACCGCTGACGCCTGCGGTGTAGCGCAATGCCGCGCCCACCGATTCCGCACCCTGGTTCCTGATCTGCTCCGTGGTGACGACCGAGATCGATTGCGGGATTTCGATCAGCGGCGTGTCGGTCTTGGTCGCCGTGCCCGAACGCGTGGCAACGAACCCGACCACCGGACCGCCGGCTCGCTCTCCGGCGCCGGCACCGGATCGTGCCGCCGCTGGCGGTGTCGCCTGCTGGGATCGAGCCGCGCGGGTGGCGCGGCTCGTGCGTGCCGTCACCGGACGACGAACCGGTTTTGCATTCGGAGTGATCGCGCGCTGCTGAGGCGCGTCCACGCTCACCGGCGGTAGTTCCGATTGCGCGTCGGCGCGTTCGATCGTGACTCCTGCGGCAAGGACGGCGGCGGTGCATAGACCGATCGTTCGCAGCGCTGGATGTTGACGGGTGGAATGCGAAGCAAGTCGATCGATCACGCGAAGGCGCCCCTGATATCAGCCTGGATGGATTTGTGATCCGGCTCTACAGCGCGGGGCTCGCGAGTACAGACCTCGGCAGTTGGAATAGATCGAGACTGCGCGCGCGATCAGTATGCGAACACTGAAACAGCAAGGAAATCGACGACACGCTGCGACAATAAGCGCGATGCTCGTGCGTGCTGGAATGATTCTTGAAAATGATTCCTGCAGTTGTCGACGACGCGAGCTGTGTTCGATCGCGAGAAACACGCGTCATCGCGAGCGACGCCTGACGCTTGCGCACCGGCCGGAAGCGGATGCGCCGCGCGGTGAACTGGTACCGGATGACCAGCCCTCGGCGCCGCGAATGTTCTTGTAATGTTCTTGCACTTGCCGCCCGGTTCCGCTACCCTCGATTGCGCAAGATAGGGGCAGCATGGTTCAGCGCGTTTCCACCGTCGCATTCGAGGGGATCGAGGCCCGCGCGGTCGACGTGCAGGTGCAGGTCGCGCCGGGATTGCCGGCGTTCGCGATCGTCGGCCTGCCCGACAAGGCGGTGTCGGAAGCCCGCGAACGCGTGCGTTCGGCGCTGATCGCCTCCGGCCTCGCACTTCCCGCCCGCCGCATCACCGTCAACCTCGCGCCGGCCGACTTGCCCAAGGAGGGCAGCCATTACGACCTGCCGATCGCGCTCGGCCTGATGGCGGCGATCGGCGCGATCCCGCCGGATGCGCTGAACGGCTTCACCGTGCTCGGCGAGCTCGGGCTCGACGGCTCGATCGCAGCCGTTGCGGGCGTGCTGCCCGCGGCAATCGGCGCCAATTCGCGCGACGAGGGATTGATCTGCCCGGCCGGCTGCGGCTCGGAAGCCGCCTGGGCCAGTCCGGACATCCAGATCATCGCGGCACACTCGCTGATCCAGATCGCCAACCACTTCAAGGGCACGCAGGTGCTGTCGCGCCCGCAGCCGAAGGTGCATGAGCGCGAGGAAACGCTTCTGGACCTGCGCGACATCAAGGGCCAGGAGAGCGCGAAACGCGCGCTCGAGATCGCCGCCGCCGGCGGTCATCATCTGCTTAAGTGATGTCCTTTTGATTCCAGATTAATTGGCCATCTTGTCTTTAAGTGATGGCCTTTTGATCCGTATTTGATTGGCCCACTTCGCGTTGACCTGTTGCCCTGAAATTTCGGACACCGCCAGATTAGTTGATCGGCTTACCCGTCACACAGGCTTTGTTGGCAGTGCTGGCCTCGAAGGCAAATCCCCGTCGCTGCGATCGAGCGATAAGGGCTCTGCTGGTTATTCCAACATCTTTACGCAAGAACGTCCCGCCGCTTCATCAGCGGCGGGACGACGGCGAAGTTGCGACGATGGGTCTGCGTGAATTCTGGGCGGTCAGTGAGACGCCGGCGGTGATTACTCGACTTCGACGATTCGATGCTCACGCGTGGACCGGCCGCGCCCGCCGACGTGCGTGGCTACGCCGCCCCTCTGCGCTCGTCTGCTATCCTCAAAGGTTGATCGAGAACTGACGACCAGGAAACCGCCGCGCACCTCGACGAACGCATTCGCCATAAAATGGCTCAGTGTCCCATCGAAGAGCACCTCGAAATAGCACTCGGAGCCATCTGAGAACTTGATTTCATGCATAGAGAAACCGTCGTCGTTGCTGACGCTATAATCGCAGCCCTCGATATTAAAAAGAATTCCCTCGATATGCCAATCGGTCCTTACGCCGGTAAAATGAGTAAGGTTTTCTTCGTGATGGATCGCGTTCATAAACGCAGCACGTCCAACCATTTCCTTCATGTCGTCATCCTCAACAAATCTGAACGGTCCATCATTGGACCGCTGGACAACGAATATGGTTTGCGACTTCGAACTCAAGCTGTCTTGCCGTCTCCGCTGAACAAGCGAGACCCTTCATGTTCTGCCTCTTCAACTCACTTCTGGAAAACGTCCTCTACTGCCGCCATAATCGAATTCAATCGCGCTTCGCGCTTTGCAGTCAGCTTCATTTTCCCAGCAATGGCCTTCTTCGCTGCACGATTGAGGCGCATGCGAAACCGATCACCTGAAGCATCTTTTCCGTGCTCTTTTCGAACGGTCTCATCTTTCTTGATAAACAGGCGGCGGATAACGCTAGGACTTTTCAACCGGGTTGACTTGGCGAACCTTATAAACCGTTCGAGTACGTCGAAGTCCTCATCGTCCCCAAACTTAATCTCGGTAGCTGATGGCTTATTGAGATATAAATGGTCGTAAACAATCGAGCACAGGAAGGCGACATGATGCTCGTTATTGGGGTCCAGCTTGAGCTTTTTGAATAACTGGTCGCGTTTGCGGAGATGCTGCTTCCGCTGAGTGATCTCTGGGGGCAGCTGTAATCCAGATTTCCCAGCCACACTTCGCAACAACTCGAACTCATCGATGATCAATTGTCCACGTGGTTTCATTGCAGCTCATTATTGCCGTTGATTGCACTCAGATGATCATTATTAACAATAGTTTAGATAAGGCTCAGAAGTGACTCTCCTGATCCTTGTATGGTGATGAGACACACGTTTAACGAGGATGATCGAAGCACCAACAGGTTCAAGCCGTATGCAGGACTATTTAGTGTCCAGCACCATTGCCTCGGTCACAATCGTGTCAGTCCAAGTCTCCAGTTCACCTTTCGATCGCTCCTTGGTCAGATAACCAACTGTGCCGGAATCACCTTCGCGGGCGTGGAAGCCGATCGCCCAAGGTGATCTCAACCATTCAACCCGGACGATGTGCCGGAACCGGACCTCCAGCACACGTGCGGGTCTCTCGATGAGCATGTGGCAATGCCATCCGCGATCTACCCCGTACTCCAAGATGGGAATACGGCGTATACGGCAATTGAATCGCTGCAACGACCTTCCGAAGACGGCACGATCGATCCGATTCGTGAATCTCTTGATCTCAAGGCGGACAATGTCCGGAGACGGGCGGACGATCTCTCCGCTCTCCCCTATCAAGGCGTCCTTGAACAGGAGCGTAAAGACCATCGGATCATTGAAGTCTGCGGCGGCTTCGGCGAGCCACTTCCGCGTGGCCTGCTTGACACCTTCGGTTAGTAACTTACCTCGAGCCGCATATCGTGGGCCGTTTGTCTTAGGTCGGTGTTGTACCAAATCGACGCTCTCTCCGGATAGGACTCCTCGACGCTGAAATCAACGAAGCCGCTTCGCAACGGAAGTGGCTTCGCTTGCTCATAAGTTATCTATGCCGAGGGGATCTTTTCCGCGCCCTTACGTCGTCCTTGTAGGACCGAGCTCCGATCACCAGCAATCCCTGCCAGATTTCAACGTTCAGCCCAAAGGACAAGAAAGCATACAGCTTGCCCTCCTTTACCTCGAAGTACGCTTCGCGGCCGTCTTTGGCTTTAACGGTGTGCATCGTGAAGCTGTGATCGGATTCGGTCTGAACGTCGTATTCGTAAGTATCAGCATCGAAGATGACGCCAACGCCGCTGAGTTTTGCCTGAACCGAGCTGTAGTTTGGGGGCGACTTCTCTTCGCCTCCGCTAATCCCACCGTATTTGATCCGATTCCGCAGCCGCTTGGTGAACTCACTCTTGCTATCTGCCATTCTTTCTCCGCGCTCCGATGTCGGGATGTCGTGCCATGCTCTTTGATGTGGCAGGGTCGTTTTGGTGACCCCGCCACGGATCCGATTTCTTCGAAGTCGTTACGATTGCTCGGTTTGAGTGCTCGATGGACCTTCAGAGACTTCGTCTACATTCGTTTCGAGATCACCGACCGTCAGAGTGCCTTTCGCGAATTGAACCGCGACGTTCTCGAAGCGAAAGCTCTGGATGTATGCCTGCTCGTCGAGCCAGAGTTCGGCACGTCCGTCTCCAACTTCGATCGCATAAACATTTTGATCGAGCACAGTTCCGACGGTAACTTCCGTTGGATTGACGAAGCGAACCTCCAAGAGCTCCGCATAACCGTCCAGCGAGATCTCCGGCGTGAACCCAAGCCCCTTAAGCAGCTCGTCAGTTCTCCGAGCATCCGCAAGATCGACAGTTAGGCCTTTGGTAGAATCAACTTCGCGCAGCTGCCCGCTGGTCAGCACATTCTTGTTGATCATTCATTCTCCTCTTCACATTGGTGAATCGAGCGGTTCGCAGCTGAGCCACGGACCGTCGCGAGAATGAGTATTCGATGGTTTCGATCCGACACAAACTGACGCCGCATTCGTGTCAGCAAACTTTCTTACGAAAGCGGCTAAGCCGACTTCCCCCTTCTCGTACCTTGTATTTCCCGCAATACTGGAATCATCGCGGGAAGCTTCGCCTGATGTCTGCCAACATTTAAGCTTCCGTCTAACGCTCGGTCGATCAAGCGACCGAGCTGAGTGCGCAGCGCATTGAGCTTCGTGGCACGGAGTGCGTCTGATTGATGCAGGCTGCGGCAGATTTGCCGCGCGGCAATCAGGGTGACAGTGGAGCGTCAATCAGGATGAGAGAGCTTCGCCGGGCTCGTGACGCAGGGAGGGCGTAGCCCGACCGGAGTTACGAGCCCGGCGTCGGCGCGATCCACAGGG